>Ga0208412_1000183_pt1 | contig 41214 bp, 33 predicted proteins | sample AntDeeMetag02WF4_FD_184758 | JGI IMG/M metagenome (GOLD analysis project Ga0208412, IMG submission 184758) | Saline lake microbial communities from Deep Lake, Antarctica - Antarctic Deep Lake Metagenome 02WF4 (SPAdes) (version 2) | ecosystem: Environmental > Aquatic > Non-marine Saline and... | reverse complement strand
CGGCATCGAACGCTTCTTGTAGACTGTCACGATACGTTTTGAGCAGGTCGTTGAGTTTTGACTGCTTGTGCGCTGTCGGTGGGGCAAACGTCGCCTGCAGTGTCCTCGTGACGGTCGTGGACATCGCTACAGGTCCTCCATGTACACCGTCAGTACGTCGATGCTCACTTGTCCTGTAGTGGCGAGGAAGTCTCTCGGTCGCCGGAACGTGCTATCGAGTCCCTGTCGAATCTCTGAGCTATCAAGCCAAAACCCACGGTTGGTAAACCCTGCCGGGTGGTCATCTCTGAGTTCCGAAGCGTTGTAGATATCTGGGAACTTCGGCACGAAGCTCTTGAGGGTGTCTTTGGCGTAGGAGGTGAGGGTGTACGGCATGACAACATTGGTGATTGCCGACTGTGTATCCGTACCACTCTCAAAAGAGTCTTCGAGGGCAGGCTGGTAGGTCGTCACCATGCGCTGAAGCCGCCGCTCTTTGTGTGCCGTTGGTGGCGCGAGCGTAGCTTTGAACGTCTTTGTAGCCGTTGGTTCGGAGTCATCTGACAGTACTGTGTCGTTGGTCGCGCGGTTGATGGCCTTCTGTAGGTGGTTCGAGCACAATCCGCCTGTTGTTCAGGGAAAGATGTCTAACCGATCCTTACGGCAGCTTGTCGTGGAACTCGTAGTCGCTCTCATAGGCCGACACATACTCGTCGTGGCCGGTTCGATCCGGCACATAGCAGGGTGGAGCGTTGGGGTGGCCGAAGACTGGCCCCTCGATGTCGTACTCGCAGGCCGGGGTCCGACACAACAACAGTGGGAGCCGCGAGCGGACGTCGCGGGGGAACTCTCCCTGTCGGTGAGGAGTCGTGCCAGCCGGTGGGCGACGGGTGGTCAACGGCGGCAGGTGGTCTTTGCCGAGATCATCGAGCGTTAGGAGCCGAACGTCGTAGGCTTGGGCCAGCTCCCAAGCGCGGTCGGTGAGATGGGTGGTGTGACACAACACCGGCATCGCGCGGGCGACGAAGGCCAACAGACACAGCCGAATGATCGTCTGTTCGCCGACTAGCTTGGTCGCCCAGTCTTTGCATTCGACGACGAGGAAATCACTGGGGTCGTCTTGGGGGTCCTCTCGGCGGGCGGTGACATCTGCGGTGAGTGTTATGAGTTGGGTCCGTTTAGTGGTCCGATAGCCCCATTCTTCGAGAGTTGTTGCGACACGATCTTCGAGCCACTTGCCGTGGCCTGGTCCGCGTCCGGGTGTGGTTTTTCGGGGTGGATCAGTCGACTGTTCGTAGGTGGTTGAAGGCTCTATCCGTTGTGGGGTTCCCTCTGGGGTAGTTTTAGGGGCGTCTTCGTTGGTGGTGTTGTCGTCGGTGTTGGTGTCGGTTGAGCTATTGGGACAGTCAGTCATCGGTCTCGAACACCTCCAGCGTCGGCTCTGTCGACGGTGTGGACTCGGTGTGTTGGGTTAGTTCGATTTGGGAGTGGTCTGTGAGACGGTCGTCTGGGAGTTCGGAAACCACTATTTCGGTGGCCGTCGCCTGGAGTGTGTCGGAGACCTGGACTGCCTGTTGTGGGGTCAGTTCGATCGTGGTCGATTCTCGATTGCTGATGAGCCCGAGGATGAGTGTTGGATCGGTGGTTGCGGCCCGTGTGATTTCAAGGCTGCCGGTGGTGTGGTTGGCTTCCCGTTGGCGGCTGATGGTTGTCTCAAGTTTGAGCGCTGGGCCTTCGGTTGGGTGAGTGGTGTCTGTGTCCGTCTTGGTGTGACCCGGTGAGTCTTGGAACTGAATTGGACGGCAGTCATGGGCTGCGATCCGTTCTGGGAGGCCAACTACGTCGCAGTTCGGACAGACTTGGAGTTGCGGGCCACTCGATTGGTTGCTGTACTGTTCGACAGATTCATCTGGCGTAGATTCAGAGTCTTTCATGCTTCGTTTTGCTGGCGAAGCACGGAGGTCGGTGTTCCAGCACCGGCCTCATTTTCTGAGGCGATACTCCGTACTTCTCAATTAGATGTTCTACGGCCAGAGACATATAGTTTACTATTAGTTAATCTATACTGACTGTAGTAATTAGATAGAGTATATACTAACTGCAGTATGATATCCAAAATAGCTATACATGGGTGCCAAGCATATTTTGAATGTGGATTCAGAAGAGTTACTCCCAAGCGATCAACAAATCTTAGATGCACTCGCTGATGGGCGCTGTACCCCTGCGTTTCTTGTCGACATCACTGGCTTGTCTAAACCAACGATACATAGTCGGCTGAATGTTCTTGTTGCAGCTGACCACGTTGAGAAAATCCATGATAGCGGACTCTATGAGCTCGTTGATGATCCGCGTGAGGAGTGATTAATAGAACTGTGTTAGGAGATTGCTAGTATAGCTCTAAGCGCAGACCTGCTAGCTCAAATCGATAGACGTGAATAGAACACTACTCATATGACAAAACATGAAGGTACACTCTATCTATCATATTGTCGCGGTATACAAGATACCCACTGTGTCGAGTGTTAGATCATGAGCTGGAGGTGAGTCACTGACACCGTGATCGAAATGAAATATGTATAAATGAAAGCTAGTAACTCTACCCTCACACACCGTCTTCGAAATGAAATTTGGCCGATGGTGTTAACCGAATTTCCGACTTTTGGAGCTTGTAAGCCTCATTTTCACCAATCACCGAGTAAGAATCACTTCGATCAAGATCAATACACCAATCACATCCACTCACGACACCATTTCATTTCGATTACGGTGTGAGAATACTAGTTGTGACGCCTCCCCTTCTGTTTCCCAGCTATTTCATTTCGGTGACGGTGTATTCATCTTGGTCCTGATTGTATCGGTCACCCCGTTAGAAACAGTTTGATTTTCTACTAGTCCAGAATTCTCACTACTTACAATTCATTTCGACTATGGTGCTTTCATTTCGACTACACCCCTTTCATTTCGAAAGAGGTATTAGCCGTTAGTGAACAATACCAATAATGAATGGCAACTCATCGAATACTCAGGAACAAGGGGAATACGATGAAATACCCACCTCTTCTGAATCATCTATCGTCGACAGTATTCTCGATGGTGAACAACAGACAGTATTCGAAAACAAACAACTGGTAGATTCGAATACGATCGTCGACCACAATCGGATCTATGGCCGTGACGAACAACTGACTGCCGAAGCACGCGCGTTTCGTGATACACTCGATGGTGAACGCCCTCCAGATCTGCTTCTGTATGGGCCAAGCGGTACTGGAAAGACACTTACTGTGAAATCAGTCGCCGAGAAGGTCAAACAACGGGCGATAGAAAATGAGATTCGTTTTGACTTCGTCGCTGTCAATTTCAAAACGATGGAGTCACACTCACTGGATCGTGCTGTCTGGAAGCTCGGCCATCAAACCGCTGCAAAAGCAGGTGTGGCATGGGACATCCCACAAAAAGGCGTCTCGACCGATGCGAAATATGTTCGTCTCTACGAGATCGTCGACCGCCATTTCGACGCCCTTGTGTTTCTGCTTGATGAAATTGATACCCTCACTGGTCGTGCTGGTGAAGACGAACCTGCTTATTCGAGGTTACTGTATAGTCTAAGCCGGGTGATGGCCGAACAGCATGTTGAGACGCTTGTATCAACTGTTGTCATCACGAACCATCCAAAATTCCGTGAGAACCTCGACAGCCGAACCGACAGTTCATACAATCCAACTGGGATTCATTTTTCAGACTACGATGCTACTGAACTCGTTGAAATTCTCAATCGTCGGCGTGATGCCTTCAAAGATGGGGCATTGGAAAGTGGCGTCATCGATCTGGTTGCTGCATACGGAGCAAAAAACGAGGGCGATGCACGGCGAGCGATCGACCTCCTTCGGGATGCCGGAGAGATCGCAAACAAAAACGGAGAAACAGTTGTGACAGAACAACACGTCCAGGCGGCCAATGACTCAGTGGTCAAGAACCGCGTCTTGGAGATTGTTGGGGGCATGTCACTCCAAAAGAAACTCGCGCTGTATGCTGCAGCCGTTGTTGCAGATGTGAATGATGGCGCAGCATCGAGTCCAGCCGTCTATACATTGTACCGAGAGATTTGCCAACGTACTAATCGCGACGTCTATACACAAGAGACGGTCAACAGTCACATCAACAAGGCGGGTACGTATGGTGTCCTCGAAAGCAACCGAACGAGTGGTGGATTCAAGACGGGGGTCCATCTGATGTTCACGTTCACTGAACCAGTTGATGCCGTTATTGAAACACTCGAAGAAGACGATACGTTTGCGGAGGTTTCGCTGTCGAATGCTCGATCAATTGCACGGCAATCACTTCGGGATTCGTAATTTGGCCTTCAAAGTATTTACTCAATCTAAAGAATGTCTTAGGCGTTCCTGTGCGTCGAATTCTCCCTCTGTATGACTCGCCGACTCACAACACAGGCATCCCAATTGACATGGGATCTTATCGAGACAATAGACCTCCGACTGAATGTTGGCCGATTGAATTCTTACCAAGTTGTTGTAACTGTGTATTCCAATGACTTGGTAAGAACGAATGTGTAGGCCTACCACATCAAATGTGGGAGAACATCCAACTCTGATGGCTTCTCGTGAGCCGGTCGAGTCGTGTTCACTGAGTGATCAAACCCCACCTAACTGGATTGGCGAAGAAGTGCGGTCCCACGACTGTTCGTACATTGCTGTTGGACGGCTGACCCACATCCGCGACCGAATGGACAGCGAAAACGACCGCACCAAGCGACAGCTGCACAACAGGGCGTTTCGCGAACTGCAAGAGATGTTCGGATACAAGGCCATCGAGTACGGTATCCGTGTCGAAGAGGTGAACCTGGCATTCTCGTTGCAGACCTGCTCGAAGTGTGGACATCAGTCGTGTATGAATCGTGATTCGGACGGCTGGTTTTCGTGCAACGAGTGTTGGTGCGAACTCGACGGCGACTACAACGTGGTCGTCGGAGTACATCCGGCGGGCAGCAAAAAACATCGGCAAATGGTTGCTAACGGTACCCGAGGGCAAACGTTTCTCGGGGTTGGGCGATGGTCAGCTCGCCCCGATGTTTGAGACGGTGAACCGGAACTATACACTCGACGATCCATCGGGGTCGGTAGATCGGGGGACTACGGACAAGCCCCGTCTTCAGGCAGGAACGTAAGCAAGCCTCAAGAGAGGGAGTTGACCGTGGGAGCACCGCGCGCTAATTCACAACAGAGACTCCGGGCGATAGCTCACAGGGAGGTGCCCTGCGCACAAACTCACATCGAATGCAGTTGTGACCATTTCTGCAGTCGCTGGGCTATCGTGCTAGACCTACCTCACGTGTGTGTACTCTGTTTGGGACGCTAATTAGAGGTCCAATGACAGGGTTCCATTTGCGGGTCAGAGATCATTAGTGGATACTGGGACAAAACCGCAAGACAGCGATGGATTAGAGGTCCAAAACAACGACTGATAATAAGAAGAATAAGAGCCCCTCATTGGACTGTGTGAATACAACATATAGAAGAGCAACCAGCGCGGAGGCGAGAACGACGACATCCATAACCGATACCACCAGTCGGTGAACAGAAACGTCGTAGATTGATGGACCACCACACTCCTTTGAGCTGTGGAGTCGACGCCAACACATACAGAATGGATCTCCATTTCATTTTGAAATCAGACCAATGAGAGTGGCCCACGATCAGAGATGTACCACCGCAAGCGGCAAGCTATGATGAACGATCCAATCCAAAGAGAGATCGACGACCGACACTGAGGAGATTCAGTAATCAAAAGTGCGGTCACTACTGTTCGGTAGGATATCCTCTGTTCGATGGGCCATTATCATCGAGTTTCTCATGTAGTGATTGGTCGGTCACCAACTCGTATTGGGGATAGTCATTAGTATAACGAGAAACTGATCATCGTGGCGAGATAAGTTGACCTTCCCTCCAGAATAGACGGGTGATCAACACGACTATCGTTAGGATATTCGGATGGACCACATCGGTGTCGAAGTACGAGATCGTCCTGGAGAAATACTTCAATAGTAGTGCATTTTGTATGACTATTAAAATACGTCCATTGATATCTGAGTACATCCAAACGACGACTGGTTGTCCATGCTGGCTTGGGCTCTCCAAACTTCCTTTCAGCACCCGTCAGTTTTGTCGACGCCCCCGGTGACTGGCTATTGACTAACCTTGGTATCTTCTCTCATCTACCCCATTATTAGTACCTCTTATTCTTCTTATTATCAGTCGTTGTTTTGGACCCCTAATCGACAGCTGTCTTGTGGTTTTGCAGACAGAGCTACTCATTTCTATACCAGCTATATGAGGGCCGTTAATTCATCCTCTCATTTGGGATCTGTCGGTGATGCAGACTCCATAATTATAATTATCTGATAAGATTGAACAACTCACACACTTCAGTCACACCGAATTCAACGTTTCGATAGACATTCTGAAAGCCCTCACAAAGTAGCAGTGATACCAAACAAAATACCTCACAGACTGAGAACACAAACGAAACAGCGACTGTCTAGACTAGTATGAAAAAGTGGGGAGATAATGAGATCCGATATTCATAGAAATTTCTAAGAAAGCATAGCAACTGTATGTTGATTGGTCTCCGATGAACCTACTACAAACAGTCGACAGAAACTACTGATACATTGTAGGGACTAGTGATGAACAACCAATTGACCTCCTAGAGATGTTTGATTGAGCTTCAAGAAACCCATCTACAGAGACTCAATAAAACTCCGAGTGCTCGCCTCTGGACATTGAACGGATATCCGAGCGTTCCATCTCTACATATTTGATGCAGTACTGAACGTCCCATCTCTACACACTTGATACAGTACTAAGTGACCCACCTACAAACACTCAACAGATATCTCACAATCCAGATTATACCACAACAGGCATATTGAATGAACTGTACTCTCGGCATTGATGATCACCCAATCAATACAGACACGACAACGGTGCCACTGAATCCATCACAGCCACAGGAACGAATTGCAGGTCAATTACCACGACAACGAACCACCGACTAACAGACTTTGGAAGCTAATCGAGAGTATTGGAGATACCTCTTAGAGATATTTGGACAACATATTATTTGTTGTCGAAAAGATCACGTTACACATTCCACAGAGTTGATTCCAGATCTAAAGACAACACAGATCTCATCAAGTGACGATGACGCAATACCGTCTATCGATGAGTAGTCATGAGTGGGACAGACACATACAGATGATCACTGACTGCGCCCAGCAGTAGTCCATACAACGACAGCTCCAGCATCTATCCATCAATGATCGCTGACAGTTGCTCTGTCGTCTCACGCACTGTCCGGTCCCACCGGAACGTCGACTCCAATGTCGACCCCGAGACATCTATTCCCTCACAAATCGCCTCTCCAAACACTGTCGCATCTACACCGTCGACATACTCCACGTCATCACCAAATGCCGATCGGACCTGTGGTAGATCCGAACTCACAACAAACACCCCCGAGGCAAGTGCCTCCATGATCGTCCGTGGGACGCCCTCGGCGCGACTCGGCAACACCAACACGTCTGCCCCACGATACACTGCGGGCATCTCCCCGTACGGAACCTGCCCGAGAAACGTTACTGCCTCCCGAATGTTGTGTTCTGCTGCTAACTCTATAAGCTCCGACTGTAGTGGCCCCTCGCCACACAGATACAACTCAGCTTCGGGCAGCGACGCCCGAACCTCAGCGAACGACTTAATTGCCACTTCGGGTCGCTTGCCCTCAACTAATCGCCCCACAAACAATACTACCGGTCCCGTAGCGTCAATCTGTTTGCTCACTGGTCCCTCAGGTGTAAATCGCTCGGTGTCGATTCCGTTCGAGATAACCTCAATCGAACTCGATACGCCCAGCTCACGAACACGGCGTTTGTCTTCTTCGGTGTAACAGAAAATCCGATCAGCCTGATTGAACGTCCATCGCCCAATCGTCTGTAAGTACAGCGCAAAAACCTGTTCTGGCGCATTTTGGGTGTAGAGTCCGTGATTGGTGATCGCCAACGGAACCCCATCTAGTCGACGTTTGATGGCCGCAAGGTTCGTCGAAAAGTAGTAGTGCGAATGCGCATGAACCACGTCAAACGATTCGGTTGTCCCCCACAAATACCGCGCGACGGCGGGTGATATGTCGTTTCCAAGCAGCGTGACACCGGGAGAGACACGGACAATTGTATACCCATCTGTCTCCTCGACCTGTGGCAACGAACTGTCGTTACGTGTCGTTAACACAGTCACGTCGTGACCCAGTGCCGCTTGATCCCGGCTCATCGCGTGGACGTGATACGCACCGCCCCCCATCGTATCTGGATAAACCCATGGAGAAACTCGTAGAATACGCATTAAATCATCAGTCAGTCTGATTATAAACAAATGTGCCGGTTTCAAGAAGAATGTACCTGTATTCAAAATTATCATAAATGATTGCGGGCGGGGTTGTAGCTTCGATAATCAATACAAATATCCAGAACAGAAATCAAAAACGAACGCCTTTATAACTCAGTTTTGTTACTTTAGTACTGTTGCACTATATCAGCCAATGAGCACGAATAATTCTGACTCAGTTTCTAGAGGAGAGAAAATTGCCGCTCTTCGAGATGTTGCCCGGTACAAACCACGATTCACGATCGGAATCGTTGGACTTGGGATCGTCGCTGCGATTCTCGAAGGTATCGGACTGAGTTTTATACTCCCGATTGTCGAAATCGTCCAAACGGACAACCCAGCCGCAGAGGCCGATGGGTTGATGGGAATATTTGTTACAGCCTATCAAACGGTTGGAATCCCACTTACGCTGGGGACAGCCGTCGTTGGTGTCTCGCTGGTGATGGTTGTCCGACACACCAGCAGTTTCGTTGTTGCATGGCTACGAGAAGTCCTTCGAACCTACTATATGCGGGATCTACAAGATCGGGCCTTCCGACACGCGCTTGATGCACGTGTCGCCTACTACGATGCTGAAGGGTCTGATAATATTCTGAACGCGATTGTGACACAAACGAACTACGCTGGCCGGACAATCCAACGTGCAGTACAGTTGCTCGAACAGACGTTTATCGCTGCGGTCTATTTTACAATTGCACTGGTTATTTCCCCATCGTTAACAGTTGCAACGGCTATTATTCTTGGCGGATTCACTGTGTTTTTCCGACGTGTGCTGGAATCTGGATACGATATTGGTGACCGTGTTGCAGAGGCAAACGAACAACGACAAGAGGCGGCACAGGCTGGAACCCAGGGTATTCGTGATATTCGTATCTTTGGATTGGCGGACGAACTATATGCTGATTTCCAAGATGCAATCGATAACTTCACCCGAGCTCGGATTCTCCAACGACGGAACAGCACGGCAATCGATCGATTCTATAAGCTCGTCGTCGCGGTATCGGTCTTTGTCCTGATTTATTTTGCACTAACCTTTGCAAACCTGTCGTTGGGCGCACTCAGTGTCTTTTTGTTTGCGATGTTCCGACTCGGCCCCCGTGTGAGTAGTATTAACAGTATATTCTACAAAGCCGAAAACGACCTGCCTCATCTTGTCAGGACACTCTCGTTTGTGGCGGAACTTGAATCACACAAAGAGCCAAACAACCCAACACGGGAGGTGCCCGACGAAATCGATCATGTTGAGTTCGACGACGTATGGTTTTCTTACTCCGAAGACGAGCAGGTGCTTTCCGGGATCGATTTCGAGGTCGACAAAGGCGAGTTCGTGGGCTTTGTCGGGCAATCTGGGGCGGGAAAATCAACTGTCGTCTCGTTGCTCGCTCGGATGTATGATGTGGATCACGGCGAGATTCGGGCCAACGGTGTTCCTATCGACAATATGGATCTCGGCGAGTGGCGTAATCGTCTGTCTGTGGTTCGCCAGAGTCCATTTATTTTCAACGATACATTACGGTACAATCTGACGATCGGTAGTCGTGATGTTAGTGAGACGGAGTTAGATCGGGTCTGTGAGATCGCAAAGGTCGATGAATTCATGGGCGACTTGCCGGAGGGGTACGGTACGATGCTCGGGGACGAGGGAGTTCGACTCTCCGGTGGACAAAAGCAGCGTGTCGCGCTAGCACGAGCGTTGATTGAAGATGCAGATCTGTTGATTCTTGACGAAGCAACGAGCGACCTAGACTCGAATCTGGAAAAGCAGGTCCAGCAGGCTATTGAGAAGATGGACAGAGAGTACGCGATTATCACAATTGCCCATCGCTTGTCGACGGTCAAGAATGCGGATCGGATCTATACGGTTGAAGACGGGTGGATTACTGAAACGGGTACTCATCATGAACTGGTAGATAGCGGTGGAAAGTACGCAGAACTGTACGGGATTCAGTCAAGTAACTAATCAGAATAAGGGGCCGGTATCGAGCCAGTATCCATGCAATCTCACTCGGGGACCTGTTAGCTTGAAACGGAAATCTGGCGACGCAGGGTAAGTGATTACTCCAGTGCCCTATCATTAATACGACAGCAAAATGAAAGAGACAATTGTCCGTAACAAATCACTAAAACCGGTACAAGTAGAAATAGTATAAATATATAAATACTTGAAGTTGGATGTTTTAGTTAGTAATGGAAAATAGATATAGTATCAGAAATTTTAAAAAAGCGTTCCGCAATCCTCAATTATTTAAAAAGGAGATCACCCGTCTTTTTCGGAAATCATTAATTAATATTAGGTATGGTGGTGAAAAATTTATGGAAAATGATTGGGACAATCTTATTATTTTGGATGCCTGTCGACCCAGATTTTTTGAGGAATATAACCCCTTTGATGGAGAATATTCGTGTAAAACTAGTTTAGGGGCATCAAGTGGCGAATTCTTTGAACGGAATTTTGAGGGGAATCAATATCATGATATTGTGTATGTAACTGGGAATACAAAAATTGAGAGAATCAACGACCGGTCTTTACACAGGCTCGTCAAAACATATGCTGATACAATTAATCATCACAAAGGATGGCTACCGAAAACAACACTTGATGTTGCTCTTGAAGTTTATAATGAACATCCAAATAAACGACTAGTTGTTCATTTCATGCAACCACACGCACCATATCTCAGCAAGCAAGCTAAAAAGTTACGAGAGAGAGTAACCAACGAATATAATGTTGGATTCGGTCATATGGACGTAATCGAAAATAACAAAAATGATGATGTTGATGAATTTATCCCACATTTGCTCTTCGCACTGGAACGCGGGTATATAACGCGAGAGGAACTTGAAGAGGTTTACGCTGAAAACCTCCGTCTTGTTTTCGATTATGTAGAAGAACTTGTTAACAATATCGACGGAAAAACAGTTGTTACATCTGATCATTCCGAATCATTCGGAGATTTCAATGGGATTTATGGACACAAAGAAAGAGCCTTTTCACATAGCTTACGAGAAGTTCCTTGGCTTGTATTGGATCGGTCCCGTCGAAACACATTTGCAGAGCCACCGTTTGAATCAATTTCTGTTGATGAGGATATAATTAAGGAAAACCTACGTGAATTAGGTTATGTATAGTCGTGGTGGTACAGGATGGTTCTCAAGACCCAACTCTGGTTCCCATCAGACTGAAAATGTCTTTGTCTTTTTTGACTCCACAGCTCTAGCTCAGCGGTACCAGCGACCTCAATGGAAATTGTACTGCAGCTTTACTATCCAATTTTCACCTGAACATGTATAAATCCATACAAAAAATTTATATCAACATAGAATATATTTCTCAAAGATGACTGTCTTATTTTATACTACGGCAAACAAAGAGTATGAACATTTTGTACCATTGTATATCTATTTTGCACTCAGAAGTAACCCAGATTCTTATGTAGAAATAGGTATTGAAGACGTGGCATCTTATAAAGAAGAAAATAAATCCCAAATTGAAGTATTAGATAATTTATTTGGTGATCAGTATACATTAACAACAGTAAATTTTGACGGAGTACTACCAGGTGCTGTACGTTTTATAACCGAGCCTACTTTAGTAGACCATGCAGATTATGTCTATATTGGTGACATTGACATCCTGCTAATTGACGACGACATAGAGTCACAACACCTAGAAAATATGCGTAAACATGATGCTCCCTTTTCGAATGAGATCAGACCACCAGATAAAACAGAAAATTTACATTATCGTTTGACTGGATTGCACTTTGCACCTACAGATATACAATATCCATTACCAAATCTAGATTCTGTTGATTATACAACAGATACTAATATAAGGGGAGCTGATGAGCATGCACTATATACAATCATGAGCTTGAAAGGTAAGATGATCTCTAGAAATATGAGCTTCCGCCCTGAACATGGTATTCATATGAGGACTGATGCTCATCCATTTGGGACTAAACATAGCGGCAAACCTAAATATTCATATGAAGAAATATCAGAGGGAAATCAAAGTTATGCTTGGAATGGTTTGGAAGTTAGCTATTACCGAGAACAGATTCTACAAGAGTTCAATAATAATGATTTCCAGAAGTTATTCTTCACATTGGATATAGAAGCAAAAAATTTACTTGTTACGTTAGAAAACGCATGTCGTGACAGATTTGACGAGTTTGAACAAGAGGCCCAAACATACATCATGGCTAAATCTAGACAAAAAAGACTGATTGATAAGGCTCTATCGTCATTTCGTGAAACCGGTGTAGTAGATACTACAGTTAATAAAATTATCCCATATTTAATGAATTCTGCTTCGGATAAATTCTAGCAATTTAGAACATAAAATTGTAATAAAAATGCACAAAATAATAAAAGGGTTAACGGAACCAGAACTAATTAAAAATAAATTAAAATTTAAATTAAAATCGTATATATATTTTAATTATGCAGTTAGTGGTGCCTATTGGACGGGGAATATCGGAGATCGTGCTATCGCACATAGTTTTAAAAAAGAAGGGGCAAATAGAGGTGATAAAATAGGGTTGTTCCCCTCAAATGTTGGGAAAACTAATTCGGACATGCATATTCTAGGCGGTGGTGGTATATTACGAGATTGTCGAGAAGCAGCATCTGGAAATGATCCCAAAACATTAAGAACTCATCTAAATTGGCTATCGAAAGCAGATGATAGCGCGATTATTGGTGTGGGTGTGCCTGGATTCAAGACGAGAGAAGGACAAGAATTGATTAGGTCCATATTACCTAATATTGATTTGATAACTGTTAGAGACAGATGGTCATATGATAATCTCAGAGATTATTACGAGGGTAATATTCATGTGACGGCGTGCCCTGCATTTATGTTACCAGACCCTGGTCTCCCATCTCAGGGCTATACAGGTGTGAATTTTAGACCATGGCCCAATTATCCTAGTGACATAATGTCATACCACTTTGGTTTTGATAATATAGATGTTGATTGGGCAAAAAAAGAGTATGTAGATAATATTAAAAAAATTTGTAGTAAAGTTATCAATCCCGTATTTATTCCATTTGGCAAGGAAGATGAACACTTTGCGAACGATCATCTGAATATAGATGTACTCCCGTATGAATTTTCAGTAGAAAAAACATTAAATAGGGTTAGTAGAGCTGATAAAATGGTTACAATGCGCTACCATTCTTTGATATTTAGTGCTATCTCTAATACTCCTATTTTGGCTATTGCATACCAACCCAAAGTTTCCCAATTAGCGTCACGGCTCGGGATTCAGTCGTATAACCCTCATGAAGAAAATATACCAATCAAATTTGAAAACGCAAAAAATACACAAAAATTAAGACAATTGGCGTCAAAAAACTTCTCGTTATTAAAAGAGGTATAAAATATGATAATACGTGACTCTTGCACAACTCAGCGAAACACATTCACTGCGAAGCAATCAATGAACTTGTCCAACGGTACTCCGGCGGGATTTAGTGTCCGGTCGAATCAGATCCAAATGGACTGCTCCAATCCGAGCTTCATGAGGTCGCGGAACTCCTGCAGCCATAGATTTACGAGTGACCTGAGGCGTTCGACTTAGCCGACGTGGACGCCCTCATCAGTGACGAACTCTTTTAAGTGTCGAATGGCTTCCTCATTACGATAGACGAACGTCGCATACCCGTGCCACCCGTCGTGCCACAGTTCATTAATTTTCCCTGAGAGGATTTCTACCTGATTAAGCGTCTTTCTTAGTTCATCAGGTTTCGCATATGCTCCGCACGAATTACGCGGAAAGTATCTCTATAATCTCCAACAAGCGTATTGTATCGCCCGGTGCGCCTTCCCAGCGAAATCAACCAGGTTTCACCATCTCGCCGTGGGGCGGTCTTTTCTGCGGCGGCGTCTGTCGTCTAAAGTCAGAACACTTCTGGACTCAATTCTCTCTCCTGAAGGTCCTGAGCAGCGGCCGTTGCTCTTTTTATCCACGCGAGAGCGTGACTGCAGGCGAGAGATTCTCGCTCATACAGACTAATTATTATTGAGATAAAAATATTGAACGAATCTGGTCTGAGTGTATTGGGCGGTGTTCAAATAAGGATTGAAGAATGAGGCGTCGAGTTTTTTGAGTGCTCTATGCTCAAAACCGAACGCTTCAGTGGTAATATCGACCAAATCGAATTAGCCTTTGTGGAACGAGAAGCAACACCGGAGTTTCTGATGAAGCTCAGTATTCTGTTGCATCTGTCTGGTCTCTCACTTTCGAATACTATTTGAGTTTGTGAGGTATTCGGTGTCCAACGCGCTCGTTCAACTGTGCATAACTGGGTTCATAAGGCAGATCTACAGCCGGAGTCTGGAAAGAATCCGGATCACATTGTGTTGGATGAGACGGTGATCCAGCTCAATGACGAACAGTATTGGCTGTGCGCAGCGGTCGATCCAGAGACGAACGAATTGCTGGATAAAAGTCTTGAACCAACCACAAACACGGTTATCGCTCAATCATTTTTTGCTGAGATTAACGAGAAACACGATGTTTCTGACGCAGTGTTTCTCGTTGACGGTTCCACTCATTATAAACTGCGTGTCACCGAGCAGGCTACGATTTCAGATATGAAAAACATGGAAATTGGAATGCCATCGAACGTATCTTCAGAGAAACAAAACGCCGAACTGTATGTTTCTCGAACTGTTTCAGCAACACTCAACAGACACCGCCGACGACTGGATCAGATCACTCAGCTTCGCATGGAACCAGCTTACTTGGACACTACCGTGTATAGTATCATAATCATTTTATGACTCCTTCTAAACACACCTGTACAGGAGATATGAACAAATAATTGATTCCCTACTCACTTATCCTATGATATTCTAAATTTTTTGAGAATTTGATTAATTATAGTTCTATACCCACGCTTTTTTATAGCTCTCTTTAAAATATATGGGCGAGAATTTGTACTTACGCGAATACCACGCAGTCCATGAGTATAGACGCGTTGACTCTCTAATTTATTCAATTCTTTGATTGCTGATGGCACATCAACAGTTTTATTAGCCCCTCCACTATCGCCAACCTCAACCAACCGACCATGTGCTACTTTTACTTCACCTTCTACATAACCTGGCTTTCTAATAAACAGATGATATTCTCGAGGTAAAGGGGAAATTCGAATGTCACTATTATAAACCGCCTCACGGAATGAGGGCTGATTCCTCCATATATTCTCAGATTTATGATTTCTATAAATATTCTTCCAATTCGCTAGAAAGTGATCAAAAGTTTTATTATTATTATATGCAACCATACCAGTGCTATATTCTGGAAAACTATCTGGCAAATCTGAAGTAACTCCTGAATACTTTTCACCCTGCTTAAGAGATGCTGCTAGATCAAACTGGTCAAGTATAGAAAAGATACTTGATATATCTGAAGAGACGTATATGTCTGTATCAATATATATTGTTTTATCAAATGGGGATTTATTCATATACTTTATTTGATCACCTGTATCGTGACTTGCATTGTTTATTTTAATTATATGATCAAATACAGGGTTATTTAGATCAATTTCAGTTATAATAGCAATAGGACATTCACCCATTATCTCTTTTATTTGCTTAGCTGAGATAACTGCTTCGCGTACAAAAGATTCTCCCGTTGCTATATAAAGAAATCCCCTTGTCACATTTGTTTTCTTTTGGCCATCTTGTTATAAATGTAGTGTTTTGTACCAGAGTATTTTCGCAACTTGTATTCGAGGTCGCTAAAATCGGTTAGAATTCGGTATGTGTGTGGATGAACATATTTTGTCTTGTTGAACATGAGACTGTGTCTGAGTAATATTGGTGATTCACACCTCACAGTAGCAGAATCCAATTCTTAAGCTCAGAAGATGCGGTAGCTGTCACCCGCGGTTCTGTGAAATAATTAAAATATGATATTTCGGGCCTTAGTCCGGATGACGGCGATGTCTCTCTCGGAATTATCAGAGAAGGGGAGTAAGTGGTAAGCCCGGTACTGTCTAGTTAGCGACCAGCTCAGCTGGCGTTCGATCATCTAACGATTGATGCGGTCGCTGACGGTTATAATAATGTATAAACTGCGAACACCATTGGCGAACACTCGACTAACTGCCTACCCATGAATTGTGGGAGCGGTCGATCCTCATTTTGAGTGTCTGAAATCAATTTTTGATCTGGTTTCGGTCAGTATACTCGTGCCGACCGCTCAGTCCTAATCGAGCAAGGGCAATCTGATAGCCGAAGGTATCAACGAGAAACACGGCCTCGGAGAGGTCGTGCCTTTTGGAGAGTTTATGGAGAAACGCACAGGTGGATCGGTCCCGTGAGTCCCGAGCAGATCGACACCCAGAATCAACTTGGTGTCAAGATCTATTGCAGCACACAACCAAAACCACTCGCCATTAATTTCGACAGCGGTCTCGTTTACAGCGACCCGCTTCGGCTGCGCCTTAGGCGGGTCGGGAACGCTGTCAGCAACTCGATGTACCCACTGAAAGATTGTCTGATGAGAGCGTTGAATGCCGAGTAATCGAAGAATTTCTTGTGTCTTTCTAAGCGAACAACCGGTCGACCCCGCTCTTAACATTTAAGATTTGCCGTATCCAACGTTTCTCTGAGCAGTTCTGGTGACAGCATCAGCAACTCAAACCACAAACTGTTCACTTCTCAAACTGGGTTAACTAGACAGTGCCCCTTGATGCCCGGAAGTGGAGTGATGATTTCACCCACCACATATCAAACCTAAAAAGTAAATACATTTATGTGGCTCAAGTATATTTGATACACGCAAATATAGACAATTTTGTATGATCAATTTGGCGATTCAATTGATCTAATTACGCTACTCAGGAGGACCGATTATCCCGACTTAGAAGTATATAGATATCCCCTTCGATGTGCTCACAGGATCGGAACCGTCCCCACACTGATCGACGGTCAGCGACAAATCGGTAGCCGCGTTCTCGAATCCGTCCGTAAAAAGGAAGCAGACGAACTATACCGACGACACCTCCACCAACAGTCCCACAACGGGCGACGCACTGTTCAAGAGCTTTGCCACAAGAATACACGGTGCCGTCAGTTAACAGGTGCATACAGGTATTGTAATCATCAGGGAGACGGCCCTCTTGATCCGGTGTAATTTCACTAAATCCGACAGGATCAAACTCACCAAAGCGCAACAGCCACTGGATCATATACATACAGAAACCACAGTTATCGTCGTCGATGAGCCATGGGGTAACCATATGTATCTCTTGAATTGATTTCTTTTTATGTCTCTGTGTTAATCGGGAACCGCTTGAGCTAGCAACTTTTGTCTCACCTCTAATAGTGTCTGGTCAGAATACAATCATTCTCTGTTTATAATAGGCATTTTGTGTTATGAATATTTCTTGTGAGAAAACTATCAACTTCAAACAAGAGCGTCTAGTTTAGATCGACCGCCTCTTTCACGCTAATATTGATGCCCTTCATTCAATAAAAAAGCTACATTTAATAGCCGCGTGTGCTGGATAATGGGTAATGATGTCGGTTTCTACATTTGCTTCGGACGTCGATGCAGTCGCAAATTTTGTTGTCGAAAAGTGGCGACGCATCGGCTATATGGGTATGTTCTTTATTACTGCTGGATTCCTCTCGCTGGCTGTGCCTGAGTTGTGGCCGGTCACCGCAGCAGCGGCACTTGTGTTGCCTCTTCGAGTACTCCAGAGGGTAGCGGTGAACTTTGAGGAGGACGACTACCACCGATTTTCTCCAGTGCTTGCCAACGCAACGAACTACCGATTTGCGGGCGTGGTCGTTCCCCTAACAGTGGTACCAGTCGTTTCTTGGTATCTGGGCGTCGCCCCCGACTGGTCATCGTTTGGTTCATTGGCGTATGTTGTTGGTACTGTGACCACTTTTGTACTAGCTTGGTCTGAGGGAATCTATCAGAAGAATTTTTACTTCGACCGTTGGCATCCGTTAGAGCGAGGTGCACTACTCGCCAGCGGCGCGCTCGCAGTGCTTGTTACCCCGCTCTTTTTGCCACTATTTGTCATTATTCACAGGGTAATCACGGTTCAATTCCGCTACCCTAGTGTCGGCCAATTTAATTATACGCACTCTCGACTCCCGTTGACGATCACATTCATTTTTGGAGCATTCGGTATCGTCGGCACCGTTGCTAACGTACACTCTGAGCAGGTGCTCTTTTTATTATTCTGTGGGTACGCAGCCCACTATTTTCATCCTGGTGTGGCCAAACTGCTGAACGGCCCGATCTACTATCTACGCCAAAATAATCCATTCTATATGTTCTTGAACGCATACAAGATTGGGTGGCTCTCCGGACTTGATAATCAGATTGTCCTTGCAGTCGGAAAATACACTGACCGTATCAAGCCTCTATCGAACGCAATTGTTGTTCTCATCGAAGTCGGAGCCATACTTGTGCTTCTGTGGTATCCCCTTGCAATTGTCATTGTTGTGCTCACGCTACTGTTACATATACTCATTTTCTTCTCGACGGGTGACGACTTCTGGAAGTGGATGAGCGTCGATATATCGATTCTCGCGGGACTCCTCTTTGTTGTCGATCAAGTACCCGCAGTTTTCACTGATATCCAGTGGTTTGCACTCTCGATTCTATTCGTCGTCTTCGCACATGCGTGGATGAACCCTGTAGGAATGAATTGGCTTGACGTGCCCTATGTGGAGTATTTCAGATTCGAAGGTGAACTCTCGGATGGCGAGACCGTGTGGCTCCACTCGAATATCTTTCGACCCTACGACACGATTACCACACAGGGAATTACGGGCACGCTCACGTATTTAGGTGTCAATCCACGTATCACGTACAGCCATGGCGCGGTGAACGATGAACGGAATAAAAAGTTCCACGACCACATCGTTGACTCGTTGCACTGTGACCCACCCAATGATGAACGAGCAGATGAACTCATCGAGGAATACGGTGTTGATCAACACGACTCCGAAAAAACCGCACTTTTTGAGGACTTGCTAAAGCGGTTTTTTGAATCTAACCCAACAAGTAAGATAGACAAACTCCTGCGATTACTTTCCTCGCCTCGGGAGTTCTACTCCGCTGGTATCTCTGACCGAAAGAGTCATCAGCAAATATCGGATATTCAACACCTCACTGTCGTTCGTGTCGACGGTATCTGGACGAACGACGGATTCGAGGAACTCCACCGCGAGGAAGTCATCTCGATTGACCGCTGAGGTGATCAGGCCATAGAGGGGTTTGCGTTACTCAACGGTCTCATTGTACATCGACTCGATTCGATCAATCACGCTCTCAAGGTGGAACTGTTCGACCTGTGTCTCAGCCGCTGCAGACATCTCTGGGAGTGCGTTAGTTTTGACACATTCTATTAACGTCTCCTGAAAGTCTGCTATCGAACCGTCGGTTAGCCAGCCGGCCTCACCCACGATATCGGCGATACTACCGTACTCGCTGGTAATAATAGGCGTCCCCGCTGCTAGCGATTCAAGATATACCCGTGCAAGTGGCTCTTCCCAGAGAGCAGGAAAGACGAAGAGATCGTGATGAGCATACACGCTTGGCAGTTCTTTATTCGGCACAAATCCTGCGAAATCAACGGACTCCATAACATCAAGTTCTTCGGCCTGCTCTCGGAGCGTTTCTTCCATCCCACCAGTCCCAACGATTGTCAGCTCAAAGTTCGTCTCATGTTGGTTCACTCCTGCCAAGATCGGTAGCAGTTTATCGACGCCTTTGTGTTTCGACAGCGCGCCAACGTATAGCAGTTTGTAGGGCTCTGCAAAGTCACTCTGATGAGATACCCGGAAATCGTCATCGATAGGATGGGGGATGACAGATATTTTGTCGCGGTCGTACCCGAACTGGACGTAATTATCTCGAACGTGCTCGGACGGTGCTCGGAATGCATCGATATGCTTGAGTCTTGACTCCCCTTTGTCGATCAACCGAAGTGAGAGCAGTTTGCTCGCAGATTGATACAGATAGCCGTATTCATCATTCTCGAATCCGCTTTGAGCGATACAGTTGAGACACTTGCGTGTCGACTTACTCTGGCACTGCTCTTCGTTCATATACAAGAGATCGTTCTTTGCACACGTCCCACCATAGGCGTTTAGCGTCACAACAGTTTTTACAGCTGGATCCTCTCCGACACGAGCGATTGAGGGAATAAGAGACATCAAATAACTATGCACGATATCGAACTCTCGCAACTTGTCGAGATGAGCGAGGATCTCTCTATTGAGTCGTGTATCAGTATGGGGATGTTTACTATGTCCGCTCAGATGGCGGAGTTTTAACCCACTTATTTCTGCTCCTTTATCAGGTTCCTCCAGACAGTATACCGTAATATCGTGGCCTGCATCAGCGAGTCCTGTAACAATCTGTGTTGCAGAATGTGTCGCACCGGTTCCTTCCGCAGAGGGAAAACGCGGATGGATAAAAGCGATTTGCATTATTCTCAAATTCGAACGAATAATGGAATAGCTTTCGTTATCCGTATCTGTCTTGGGATCTGCCGATATAATATATTCGAATCGACAAGCCAGCATGATGGATTTCTCTCATCATGGATCTCGGAAGATTCGTCGACAGTTGAGTGGCTCCAAGCCGATGGACAATATCTCAGCGATACTGTCTATGTCACCTCTAACCCCCATTGAATGTAACCGGGACAGATAAGATATTACTCTCCATGAGACAATCAACGTCTGGTTCAACGAAGGTTGGGATGATGAAACGGGAACTGTCCGGGCTGAGACTATGACCGAAGCTGCCGAACGATACCCTCATAAGCGACTTGTCGCTCACTATATGCAGCCGCACTACCCGTTCGTCCCGGCTGGCACCACCGTTGACAAGGAACATCTCCGACAGATTGACAGTGACGGAGATGGCTCCTCTGCGGATAACGTCTGGAACCAGATGTTCCATGGCGATCTTGATCTTTCGCGCGATAAACTATGGTCTATCTCTATCGACAACCTCGAATATGTGCTTGAATACGTCGCGGAAATTCTCGATGGACTCTCCGGCAAGACCGTCGTTACTGCTGACCACGGGAACTACGTCGGCAAGCGTGCGTCACCGATCCTGATTCGAGAATACGGACATCCGCGTGGAGTGTACGACGATCCGGTCGTTCAAGTGCCGTGGTTGACCCACGAGAACGGTTCGCGACGCAAAATTCATGTAATGAGACTAACGGAGCAGAGACTATCAAACAAACAGTTGTCGACGAACGATTACGCGATCTCGAATATAAATCATAATCTTTTGTTTACTCTGTCAGCGAAGACGACCTACTATTGTGAACGCTGAGCGATGGCCATCTAATCCGAACTCGCTTCGACAGGGCGATCCCAGCCAGTACGAAAAAGACAAACTGGAACTGCGACCGATGCCGCATTGCTGGGCCGATGTTTCCTTCGACCAATCCATATGCGAAAATCCCGGCCATACTAAATCCGATAAGTGGAATTATCATCTTTGGCCCATCTGGAACGTGTAATGAGTCACGGAATCCAATAACAGATAATATGACGATTGGATACCATAAAAAGAGATTCTGGGCGATCGCAATCATGGCCATCAGATCGATGAGATGCCATGGGAAGGGTGTCAAGAAGAAATACACCGCTCCGATCGGTAGGAAGGCAAGCAATTCCGCATACGACTGGTAGATGAGATCCCCCAGATATGCACCGGGGGCCTCTCGAGCCAGCCACGCTCGACGGTTTGCCAACTCGCTCAAGAGCAATTCCTGACCGATAACAACGTACGCAGTAATCGCCGCGCCCAACCCAGCTGTAGCCGCGCCGATCCCTTTTGTAGATACTCGGTCCAACGAGATGAAGACCGTAATTACTAGAATTGTACCGAGAGCAGCGATATTGACCATTCTAAGCGATAATCCAAGGAGGGCCGAACCTACGAGCAAAACGAAAACTATGGGTTGGAATTCCTCATGCTGCCAACGAACGAAATAGTAGGCCATTAGTGTAAAAAAGAAAATGACCAACATATCTCGATATAGGATTGCGCTCAAAATAATCCAATAGGGAAAAATTGCCGTAATGAGTCCAGCAATGAGTCCTGCTCGGTGATCGTAAATATACTCTGTAATCAAGTAGATGTTAACGACGACGAACGTGCCGAAAAGTGCCATCTGCAGCCGACCGAGTTCCGAAATATGTCCAAAAACGGTGTATGCTGGTGAAAATAGCGTTGAGTATAAGAGCATATATCCTCCATCGTTACCTGGACTCATTGCGTAATTAAATGGAGCTAGTAGCACACCAGACCGCCACTGTTGGGCGACAAACCAGATCGTTATATCATACCCAGACTCATCGCCGCCACCGGAATAGATACCGACTACAGAATCAACGAATACGTATCCTGCCCGAAGTGCAAACGAAAAGAACGCGACTTTCCAAACGGATCGCGGAACGTCAAACCGGTTCAAATAGAAAGCGAGTACAGCGACCAGTAAACACAAAAAAAGCAGCGTTGGTATGATCATTATGCTAAACACGTATCTGATATCTATTTATTTGACTTCTTCGACTGCGTTTCGGAACTGATCGGCTAATTCACGTTGTGAGTAGTGTGCAATCACGCGTTCACGCCCGGCCGAACCCATCTCGTCACGGAGTGATGGCTCACTCGCTAATTTATCAATCTTGTGTACATAACACGAGATATCTCCCGGTTCACATAAGAATCCAGTTTCGCCGTTGACGACTGATTCAGTGATACCCCCGACGTTACTAGCTACGATCGGGAGTTCACAGGCCATCGCTTCGATTACCGTAATACAGAGTCCCTCTCTTTTGGAGGGTTGAAAATAGATATCACTCTTATTCAGAAACTGTGGGATATCCTCAATATTACCTGCGAAGTGAACATTATTTGGGGATCCACTTACAAGCTCCTCATACCTTTCGCCATCACCTACTATATTAAATCGAAACTTATCTGGTAATAATTCCGCAGTTTGAATTAAATTATCATATCCTTTTACTTCGGTTAATCTTCCTACTGTGGAAACTACTATTTTGTCTTTGTTGGGATTTTTTTCCGTTATTGCTCGAAACTGACTCATATTGATGCCAGCAATTGGCAGTGTTGAGACCTTCTCATCGGGAACACCGATAGAATCCACTAGCATAGAGCGAACGGCTTCCGAATCCGCAAGTACTCGATCTGCTGCAGCATAAGCAAACTGATAGGACCGCGCCCGAAATGCAGTTTGATACGATGTAGTATGTTGCCAGACCAGTATCTGTGGGACACGGAAGAGGAGTCCAAGCGGGACTCCAATAGCTGTCGCATGAAATAGCGAACAAACAAGAATATCTGTCACTCTCAGTCGTCCGATCAAATGCCGAAGTTTTGGAATCCCGGATATACCCTCTATCTGGAGATGCAACACATCAACATGATCCGGTAACATTGAAACTACGTCAGGTGGCGTCTTAGCAATAGCAACGACAGTAATATCAAACTCATCCGACTCAAGTTCACTCAGCAATCGTGCCATTCCTGTATTGGCTCCACCAAACTGTAATCCAGTGATAAGATACGTGAGCTTCGGGAGATTCTTTGTGGGCACTACTGGATACTATCAAGACAATATGAAAAAGTCCTCGGCTTGTTGACTGACCTCGAATAAGCACTCTTTTTAGAGTTGATTTACCAGCGATAGGTAATGAACGTTCTCTATATCACTGTCGACGCCCTCCGGGCTGATCACGTCAATCCTGAAGTGATGCCGTTTACACACGAATTTGTAGCAGATTCTATCGAATACACACGCTGCTATGCGAACGGGCCTGGGACACCGTGGTCATTTCCATCTCTCCTTGGTGGTCGATATGCTGGAGGGGCAGACGGATTTGGTATTCCGGATGAAACTGATCCACGCCCCACACTAGCTGAAATTCTCCAAGACGACGGCTACGCGACAGCAGGTTTCACTGACAATCGGTTTGCAAGTAGTGATTACAACTACGACCGCGGTATTGAGATGATGTGGGATGGAAATGCGACATCCTCTGAAAAGCGTCTCAAGCAAGCAGTTCGGACGCGCCTTGATCAAGATGGCCTTCTCTATCATACCCTCCTACGAGCCTATCATCTTGTGGATGATATGCTCGTAAATGTTCGTGGAAACGAAACACGATTTGCTAGAGCTGAAACGCTTGTCGATCAATTTCTTGATTGGAGAAAAAATCAAGACAGTGATTGGTTCGGATGGGTACACCCAATGGATGCACACGCCCCGTATGAAGCACCCGAGGAGTATCAGCAACAGTATTTGAACGAATCAGTCCCACGGCGTAAGTCTCAGAAGCTAGCTAGTGCTGCGACACATCATCCAGAAGAATTGAGTGATGCTGAATGGCAACTCCAGCAGAAGCTCTACAACGCAGAATGTCGGTACCTTGACGATCAGATCAAACGGCTCCTGCAGTCACTCTCCAAAACTGAGAAGGAAAATACGATAATCGTCTTTACTGCTGACCACGGTGAAATGCATGGTGAACATGGTCTCGGGGGCCACCCACAGCAGTTCTGGGAAGAAGTCCTCCACGTACCCTGTGCTATTGCCGCTCCAGATTTAAGTTCGGAAACAATTGACAGACAGGTAGCTCTTGTCGATCTCCCCCCGACAATTCTTGATGCTGCTGGCAGTCAGATACCAGAAAACTGGGACGGCTATAGTATCTTACCTACGGACAACGACCCATTTGAACGTGAGCATGTGTTTGTTGATGTAGAACCGGACCTCAACAGAAATCATGCAGGTGTTCGTCATGCGACAAACTGGAAGCTCATGCGACACGACGACAACGGAGAGCTATTGCTGGATCTGAACACAAATCCCGACGAGAATCCCAGTGAGGAGAAATCGACTGACGCTACTGATCAATACCAGAAGTTGACAACGGCCCTTGAAAACCATCTTGACGAAATGGAACGTCGACGTCAGGGTGAAGTTACGGGCATCGAAGACAAAGAGATGATCGAAGATCACCTGAAGGAACTTGGATATCTTGAGTGAACCACGTCTCGATAAACGAAGATTCAAAATTCCGGCTTGAGGATCTCGGATATCTCCAATGACGACATTTATGTGCTGACTCGCACTAATTACAAATAAGTCAATGTGTGGCATCTCGGGTATCTATTCGCGTATTTCCTCTCCAAACCTCAGCATTCTCGAACAAATGAATGATTGTCTTGAGCATCGTGGGCCAGATGAATCCGGCTACTACCAAGATGGCCCAGTCGGATTTGCCCATCGTCGGCTCAGTATTATCGGTGTTGAAACAGGACAACAACCGATTTTTAACGAGGACGGTTCTATTGCCGTCATCTTCAACGGTGAGATCTACAACCACCAACAACTTCGAGAAGATCTCTCGCACACTCACACCTTCACAACTGATACCGATACTGAAGTACTCGTCCACCTATACGAGGAATACGGATCTTCGTTTGTCGAACAACTCCGTGGTATGTTCGCATTCGCACTGTGGGATGCAGATGCACAGCAACTCCTGCTTGCTCGTGATCGCATGGGAATCAAACCACTCTTCCTTGCCGATGATGGTGAAACGATCGGGTTTGCCTCGGAACTCCCTTCGATTCTTGAATCAAATATTGACCACGGTGGCCTTGATCAACAGGCAGTCTCGGAGTATTTTGCGTTCGGTCAGATTCCTGCTCCACGGACGATATTCACGAATATACGCAAACTCAATCCCGGCGAACTCGTCGTTATCGGCGAGAACGGTCGTACGCACGAACAGTACTATACACCAAACATTGTAGATCGAAACCCTTCATTCGAGCAAGCAGCCACTGAGCTCCGAGATCGAGTCGACACCGCTATCGAAAAGCGATTGATGAGTGACGTTCCGTTAGGTGCGTTCTTGAGTGGAGGAATCGACTCAAGCATTGTTGTCGGAACGATGGCCGATTTGATGGATGAGCCGGTACGAACGTTCACTGTCGGCTTCGAACAATCACTGTTTGATGAGTCGTGGGCAGCTCGTGAAGTCGTTTCGTATCACGGCACCAACCACACCGAATATACAGTCACTCCAGATGAGGTTCGAGACGCCATCCCGACTGTGTTAGATCGACTTGGAGAACCGTTTGCAGATCAGTCATTGCTCCCAACATATATTGTGTCTCGTGAAACGAGTAAGGATGTCAAAGTCACACTTTCAGGAGACGGAGCAGACGAACTCTTCGCAGGCTACAGCAAATATCGCGGGGAATACTACTCTAACTACTACCGACACCTACCCAAGACGCTTCGAGATAATCTTATTTCTCCGGCAATTAACCGACTAGAAGCATCCCGATCTGGACGCCGTGGTGAACTCATCCGCAAAGCACAGAAATTCCTCCGGGGAGATGACGATGATATTATTAACCGCCATTTTGAGTGGAACCGAATTCTTTCTGCAGATACGACCCATTCGCTTCACGTCGAGAACCCCATGGATGCTGGGCACAAACGAATGGCTACAGAACATCAAACACAGAAGTCAGTCTTACCTCTCAGCAGGCATGACGATATGTCTCGAATACTGGCCGTTGACACGCGATTTGGACTTCCAAATCAGATTCTGCATAAAACAGATCTTGCAAGTATGTACAACTCACTTGAAGTGCGTGTTCCTTTCCTCGATACCAGTGTCGTCGAGTATGCACTCTCGCTCCCGAGTGAATACAAGATCACTCAGACTGAACAAAAGCGTGTTTTGAAACATGCTTTCGAAGACCGGCTGCCAGATTCAATCTTGCAACGCGACAAACAGGGCTTCGATATGCCAATCGGTGAATGGTTCAAAAATGAACTTGCTGACGAGTTTCGTGAGACTGTCACTGATATGAACACGGATCTCATCGATAACAAAGACGTGTTGGCAGTTTTTGATGACCATCGATCTGGAGCTCGCGAGCATGGGAAATTCCTCTGGAGTGTCTATGTTTTTGCCCGTTGGCACAACCGGATGGTCGATTCCGGTGTGCTTACCCCCTCGTCATAGGATATGTATGCTCAGATACCAACACATCCACGTACTCCCTGAAGCTGCCGGACGACAAACGTTGCACTAGCGAGCGAATACAAGACTAACCCAACGAACGACGCGAGTACCGCCAGTAGGACCCCGATATCAGTCCCCCAATTAAGCGAGACCACCATGATGATAAAACAAGGGAGAGTCCACCCTTGCCACTCGTGTTGATACGTAGCCAACCGCTCGGGGGTCGGCTCAGGGAGTCTTGACATGGGCAGCGACCACAATCCCTCGCGTCCAGACGTATCGGACCCAGACTGAACAGTTACAACAGATCCAGGAGAAACGGCAACTGGAAGATCCGTTTTTGTGGATTCGGATAGAGCCGTCCACCGATCGACTGGTTCGGCGAGCCGATACTGACTCTCCCGACCGCTGTCGTCGATCGTAATGAAGCCGACTGCTGCAAGTATCTCAAACCGGCGGCGTGCGGTCTCAGCGGTAGCAGTCCATCCAATTTGTGATTGCATATCCGACTGCGTAAATGTCGTTGTGCCACTCAAACTATACTGGGACAATATGTGGTAGGCGATCGTATACACATCCGGTTCGTCGAACGGCAAGACAGGATAATCGTCTAACCGTGAGACAAGTTGTGGAGCAGCAGTCGAAAGTCGTCTGTAGGCTTCGTCTGCGGTGACCATGCTGTAACATACATATACATAAGATCTTATGAATGTTGTCCACACCTCGCAGAATCGAACTACAAACAAACCACCATATAAAAGTAACTCAAATATGGCTGTCTGAGTAGTCGAATTTCAGCCACGACCAATCAAATACCACCCCATGTGGGCACTGAGTGATGCCCAAACTACTCACCACTCGACGACACAGCCAGCCTTGGCAAGTAACCCCGCCCACCGTTGTAACAGACCAAATTACAGTGGTCACTACAGATGCACACACGACCGCCCAAAGGCCCCCGAGGAGGACTGCACACGGATGTCTATAGACAACAATACAACATCCCAAGACCGCTCACAACCAACAGATAAGACACTCAAAAGCCCGCCAACGGGTGCCAAAAATACAAAGGTAGTCCTCGGCGCAGGCGTCCCTGGGCGGCGGCGACAATACTCAGTCCGAATAATTGTCCCGCCTGAGAAATTCACCAACAGAGAATTCGACGGCGAGAACGAAGGTGCACTTGTCCAGATCATCAAACAGGTCCAGTCGAAGGCCAATGTCAAACAAATAGAGATACTAATACATCCCTCGCCGATCGGGCTGGTGATCAATCTACATGGTATCGCACGCGGGATTGATGGCCGGTCGGTAAATCAAGCAGGACTCGAATCGTTTGATGCCGGGATACACGCAGGCGTTCAGAATAATCTCGTCGCCGCAGCCAAAGAACTCACAAGCGGCCTCGGAATCGAAACAGGAACCTTAGATCTCGATCCCGTAGGGATCTCACCAGTGACGACCTCTCGACTCCTGTTGGGCGAAGACGACCAGATAGGCCACCAGTCGAACTTCGATTCGAACCCACTCGAAGAGACACTCACGGAACTGAAGGCCAACCACGAGCCCTACATCTACCAATTTATTGTTGGCGGCAGCGGCGGCACCGATGGCTACCAAGGCACAGCGAGGCTAGCACCGTACAATCCACAATACACCCACAATGGCGACCATGGGTTCGCGAAGCTGGTCGACCAAGGCAGCCCAGTAGATCTTGCAAACGCGTTTTCACATCTGAATCTCACATCCAACCACCAACTCGATACCAGCGAAGTCTTCGACATCGAATACATCAACCGTATCGGCAGTGGTGTCGACGCCGAAGTCGGGTACAATTATGTCACCAAAAACCAGTATCGGACAGGCTACCACATCAGACGAGAGGCCGACAGCCTCCGCGAACTCATACTCGGGACACGCGAATACGTCGGGCTGCTCAACGGAAACGCAAGCACACACAACAGCAGGTACGAAGAGTACAACAAATACGGCTGGTTCTCGATCGAGCCCGGCCAACTCCCATTGTTCAGTCTACTTGTTCCCCTGCAGATGGAGACCAACCCCTGGCTGCTGCTCGACGGACGGTCGGCACCCATCTTCGATACTGACGACGTCATCCGCAAAATCGGGGAGCTACCACAAGGCCTCGGAACCCAGCGAAACGGTACTTCAGGATCCACGTCGGGAGTCGTCAACGAAGGGTCCTTCTCCCATCAGGAGTTTGTTGAATTCCTCGATCGCTATTTCACTGAACAGGGCGATACCATCATGATCGTCAACCAGAACACGGATTCGGTGCCTGATCTGTGGCTCTTCGCCGAAGACGGCGAGATCGTCACCCTCGATAAACCAGTTGACTCGAAGCGGGTCCCGGTCGAAGCCGAATACAAAAACAATACGAAACCAGCCGGGACACTCACCAATGCCGAACGCGCAGTCGCCTGTGGCCAGCATGCTGTATTCGCCTACCAATCAAAAGATGCCGCAGAAACAGGATGTGAGACGCTCTATCAGGCCTACCGTGGACAAACAGAGTTCGGAATCTGGCTGTACAACGACAGCGACTCGATTACATGTGAAGACGGACGAACGCCTGTCGTAGAGGGCCCCGCAAAGACAACAAGGGCAGTCTGGGAGATCAATGCTGCTGGCACCAAACGACTCAGTGTCGGTGAGACCGTCGTGACGACACTCGATTCAAATACAGCACTCACAGATGGTGACTACGACTACTACCACCGTGAAGACGGCACCACACACTACATCGAGACCGAAGACGGAGACATCGTCGCAGAGTATACGAACGATGACGCGTTCAAAGCCAACTGGACAAAAATTGCGCGGCCCTTCCATACGGCCGACTACCACTACGGACAGCATACAACGGTCCTCTATCGGAGTGAAACAACTGATACTGGCATCGAGGAACTGAAGCGTTACTCACACACGCCGTCTTGGCAAGACGACTTCCAGGACGCCCACGGTACCGTTGACAAACTGACCGTCGCCATGGAGAACTTCCTTGAGGCCTACGTTGTCGAAGCCGACGGGGAAAAACTCCAGTACAGTGCTCTCCAAGATCAGTTCCGAACCTTCTGTGAGCAGTGGCTCCCCAGAGAGCCACCTTCGAACAGTGTCATCGGGCGGGCGCTCCCCGAGGAACTACAAAACGCAAAGAAGGGCGGGACCGACAACGAAAACCCGTACTTCGAAGACTACGGGTTTTGTTTCCCGAAAAACGAAGGCGTGCTCGACGAGATCGCCGCCGACGTAGAAGTCCCAACAGGGCCTACTTCAGCCATGGAGACTGCCTCCCAGACAGATGCTGCAACAGGAGACAAAAAGGAAAACGGAGAGTAACCCGATGAAAAATCAGGCTATCTTCGATGCAGTTCGGCTGACTCGGTATGGACTCCTCAGAGCCCCCTCCAGTTACCCTCCAGGAGAAGATCCTGATGAGCCGCTCTGTCGACCCTTGGCACGGCTGTCCTACCAACTGCTCGAAGAGAAGTCCTGTTGTGCCGTCGAATCGTATTTTATCCCCGGCGACACATACTTGTCACAGTTCATTACTGTGGTGCCACCCGAAGGTCGAACCGACGGCCAAACTGCTGACAGAGATCAGCAACTCGAATATCTTGGTCAGACTGCAGCTGAAGTCCTTCCCGACCACATCGAGGTTGCCCTTACGACTGTTGATCTCGGCCCACTTGGGACAACAGCAGCTCCGACCCACCGGCTGGTGACAACCCAAGACGAACTATCCTCATGGCAACACGGGTTTACTGGCTCTAGACAATCCCCGTTGAGTTCGTTTATCAAACAGTGTACTAACATACCCGATCCATCTCTCCTGAAAGTCGTCATCCGCAAAGCCCCGGCCGACGAGGTCGAAGTCTCGGTGTGGTGGGTCGATTATGCAGCGAATGCCCGCTGTCAGACTCGCGAGGAGTTTGCTCGCTACAAGTTGCATCGGTCGGTCCCCTCGCTGGCAACGGCGTTCGGTGGCACACCCTTGACGACAAACGTTGGGCTTCCCGAACAGTATGGTTATGAGTATACCCAGCGGCGTTCCATTGGTGACCGAACGGACGTCCCGGGGTATACACGTCCTATCGGAGAGTCTACTACTGAGAGCGACGCCGAGTTGGCAGTCGAACTCGCATCAATGCCATGGGAGTATGAAAACTGTACCACTGTTGGTCTCCACCATGATGAGACACTTACTGCTGGCTACCAACGTCTGGATGTCGACCCATGGCTGACCGTTGGCTCTGAGCAACTGCCAGCCTTTTGTGGGCTCCCGGCGGTGACATATCCGGAGTCACTGTGGGCACAGCACCCTGGCCGTGGGCCACCGGCCCACCACACACGAGACTACTTTCGGGGTATCGGAGACCACAACAGTAATATTGAGCAGACCACTCCCGATGCCGATCGCGACTCTAAAGACACCGCTGGTTCCACCCCGACTCATTCGGTGGATCTCACACCGTCACCAGCTATCCGCCGGAGTACACACTCTAATATAATTCGTGGGGGTCACACCTCTTCGTCGACAGACACGCCTGTAGACGCCCTCGATAGGGCTTCGGAGGCGGCGGTGTGGTTGCGTGAACGCGGCGATGACCTCACGACTGTCAGCAAGGGGCCACCCGAACTCCGGTTCAAGGCGACAACCCCAGATGGAACCACCCACTGTGTGGTCGTTGGCGACGAGACACTGACTGCCGGTTCCGTTGTAGCCGCAGCTGGGTTGGCTCGCCAAACACCGGACGTCGAGTCGCTGACTGTTTGTACCGAGACAACCCAGACGGCCACCGATGTCACCCAGTGGCTTCGGGAGCCGTTTGCGTATCGGACCACAAGTGGTGGTGTCAGGCTGTATCGTAGCTCCCAGCCGCTTGCTGACGGAACGACGAGAGCGATCCGGCCGACAGACAGCGACCCCGAAGAGTGGTATTTGATGCCGGATGGAACGTTGTACTGTGTGCATGAAGATACCGTCTGTGGGGCCGTCAGTCTCCCTACCGACCAGTCGGCATCACAGACTGACTCCGATCTCTTGGCGAGCCTTCTCAATGGAATTCCAACACAATATACAACTGAAAATACGACAGACGACCCCGCCGCACCTCCATCGTCGATACTCAATGACAACGACAAGACAAGCACCGACGCAGACGACACGACGGCGATGAACGTCCCGGTATGGCTCCCCCATGTTGCCAGTGGCCTCAGTGACACGACCGTATTGGTCGGCCACGGTGATCAGTTTCGTGAAACACGCCCAGATCCGTGTTGGGACCAACACTTAGCGTCTGCCGGAGTAGACCACGCCGCCGCGAGCTTCATTCAGACCTACACCACCGACATTGAGGGACGGACCCTCAACGGTGCCGAGGTCGTGTCACTGTTTACTGCGTGGTATTACGCTCATACGGGGAACCCTCCGACATCAAATCCAATGGCAGCGCTCAGACGTGGCTTCAAAAACGTCTATAGGCGACCACCTGAAGACACCAACAACATAACGACGTTTCGGCAGTGTGGATGGGTATACCCCCCACTTTGAGAGGTAGAGACCGATCAGATCCAGCTGCAAAGCCAAATGAGTGTGTGTAGAAGAGCGCGACAATATCGAACTTCCGCTCACGGCCAACGAGATTCGTTGCGCGAACCGCTCGCGCAACTCATCAGGGGGAAACGCTCTTTATATCCGATTTACAATCACTGAATCCGGTGGTGTATAGCTCACACACACACACTCCACCGGGTTTTTCCAACAGGTAGTCACAACGATGTCTGATCAGGTGAGACTCTGGTGAACTAGAACGGATGGTATAACGGTATATAAGCTAATCCCGAAGCGATCGCTGTGCAATTGACCGAGCAGTCGACAGCGAAACCTCGTCGAATATCTCATCTTCTTCAAGCGTCTCAATAACTGCCGCAATGGATTTGATAAACGTAAAGCGAGGACGGACACCAGTGTTGAACCCGCCATTCGTTTGCTCCCTTTCGAGGACACCATACGTTTCCGCCTTATTGATATGACTATTGACGGTCGCTTGGGTAGAGACATCGCAATCAGTACGCTGACAGACCTCTCGATACAAATTATAGACTGCTGGACTCGGTGCTGTCCCGTCATTTACATTGGCGACAACAGCCGCCGCATACAACGAGAGTTTCTTTTGGAGCGCCATCCCACTGACAATCTCTAAGACGTGATCATCCACAGTCTGATCATTGGCCGCATGGACGTGTTGTTCGGTGACAACCTGCTTTCCGTTTCGATTTGCAATCTCTCCGGCACCCCGAAGCAAATCAATTGCTCGCCGTGGGCCGCCCTCATGTTTCGCCCCGTATGCAGCAGCCAACTCAATAACACCATCATCAACTGCCCCATCTTTGAACGCATCACGTCGACAATTGAGGATTTCGATGAGTTCAGTAGTATCATAATCTGAAAAGTGAATCTCAGTAGGGTTATATGAATTATCGGTCCTACTAACGAGGGTCTCACGGAACTTTGTATGATTGGTGGCCACAACAGTCGAAACAAGCGTCTCAACGTGCTGTTCAGCCATCATCCGATTTAAACTATACAGCAGCCGTGAATATGCAGGTTCGTCTTCGGTAGCACGACCAGTAAGGGTATCAATTCCGTCGAGAAAAAAGACAAGAGCGTCGAAGTGACCGTCGACGATCTCATAGAGTCGATCGTATTTCGCATCGGTTGAGACACCTTTCTGTGGGATATCCCATGTCACACCCGCTTTTGTAGCCGTTTGACGACCAAGTTTCCAAACCGTACGATCTAGGGAGTGTGATTCGGTCGGCTTGAAATTCACATCGACAAAACCAAAACGAATTCCGTTTTGAGCTGCACGTTCTTTGACCTTCTCAGCAACAGATTTGACGGTGAGTGTTTTTCCAGTGTTGCTTGGCCCATAGAGTAAGAGATTAGCAGGCCGTTCACGATCAAGAGTGTCACGAAATGCTCGCGTTTCGGCTGCGAGCTGTTCGTCACGGCCGTAAATACGATCGTGATCAACAATTGTATTCGAGTCAACAAGTTGCTTGTTCTCAAAAACAGTTATTTGTTCGCTATTGCGGATCTTCTCAGCAAGAGATGACATCTGAGAGCTACTCGTTCCGTCGTCGTCCTTTTCCTCCTGAGTATTCGACGAATTATCATTCATTATCGGGTTTGTTCACTACAGCATAATACCTATTCCGAAATCAACGGTCTCGGTGTCAAGCCTCGGGGTATCCACCTTGATTATTGGTGAAGACACGATAATCGAAACAAAATGGGACACCTCCATATGCATTCTCAGACCGTCATCGAAATGAAATAGGGTGATAATGGTGAGTGGTAACAGTAAGGACTCAATACGGACTCTGTTATACTGAAATCTGTCAAAGCACACCAGATACCGGGTGAAGTGTGAGTCTCAGGTAGTTATCAGTTGATCACTCTAACACTCGTCGGCGGTGGCCCCGTCGTACTTCCGAACGATGGTGTAGCGGACCTCAGCGAGGTTGACGTAACTGTATCCCTGGTCACTTCTCCAACGGCGACTGCATCCAGGTACTCCTCGACTACGTCACTCCCAGTTCGGCGTCTACATACGCGATTAGCGGCTCGGCATTGAAGACGATGTAGTCAGGAACCGCCATCACCAAGCCGTGACGGTTCGAGATGTGCTTGATCCTCGTCCAAAACTGATCAACATCAAAAACGCTATTTGTGTCTGCATTTGTATGTCTGGAGTATGAATATTCTCGTCACCGGTGGTGCGGGCTTCATCGGTGGGCATCTCGCTGAATCGTTCATCAAAGAGGGCCACGACGTAACTACCCTCGATATTCTCGAACCGTTCTACGATCTCGGGCTCAAAGAACACAATATCGACGTAGCCCGCGAGGCCGCCACAACCACAGACAGCTACGAATTTATCGAGGGCTCAACCACGGACAAATCCCTCGTCGACGAGATTGTATCAGACGTTGACGTGATCTACCACCAAGCCGCCCAAGCGGGCGTCCGTGCAAGCGTCAAAGAGCCAACCAAGGTCACGGAGTACAACATCAACGGCTCCCAGACGATCTTGGAAGCCGCCCGCAAACACGATATCGACCGCGTTGTCAACGCTTCCTCCTCAAGTGTCTACGGCAAACCCGAGTACCTCCCCTACGACGAGGCCCACCCCAATGAGCCAGTCTCACCCTATGGGGCCTCCAAACTCGCCGTCGAACACTACATGCGAGTCTACAACGAAGTCTACGGTCTGCCCACAGTCTCGCTGCGGTATTTCACCGTCTATGGCCCCCGAATGCGCCCAAATATGGCGATCAGTAACTTCGTCTCCCGGTGTATGCGCGGTAAATCTCCGGAAATCTACGGCGACGGCAAACAGACACGCGACTTCACCTACGTCGATGATATCGTCGAGGCCAATCACAGCCTCCTGACCGACGACAGTGCTGACGGCGAGACAATGAACATTGGCTCAACAGATAACATCGACATTGCCACACTCGCCGAAGTCGTCCGAGATGAGATTGATCCAAGCCTAGAAATCAAATACACCGAAGCCCGCGATGGTGATGCCGAACACACCCACGCAGATATCTCGAAGGCAAACGAGCTGATCGGCTACGAGCCGAGTCGCGATATCCGGGAAGGAGTCTCAGAGTTCATCGACTGGTACGAACAAAACCGAGAGTGGTACGAGCCGTTAGTTGTGAGTTCGTAATTAATCGTCCGCAGATGCAGGCTGATCAGCTTTTGTGTCCTCACCCTGGAGTCGTCGTTCAGCCTCATCCCGATCCTCAGGATACCCAATATCCATCCGCCAGCCCTCCAACCCAATCGCATCGATCGTTCTTCCAGACCGAATTAACAGATCGATCGCCTCACTGATCTCGTACTCGTTGCGGTTCGAAGGCTGAACCAAGTGACACGCATGGAAGATCGCGGGGGTAAACGTATAGAAGCCAGTCATCACGAGATTTGACGGTGGCTCGTCGGGTTTCTCAACGACATCGGTGATCTCACCGTACTTGTTCGTATCACAGACCCCATACCGCGAAGCCTCATCCCAGTCGACCTCTTCGACCAGGAATGCGGCATCCGCACGGTCTTCACGCTGTCGGCGGACAACGTCTTCGAGGTTTGCCTGGAAGATGTTATCGCCAAGAATCAGCATGAAGTCGTCGTCGATGTGCTCTTCGACTGTCAACAGTGCGTGGGCCAATCCATTTTGTTCGCGCTGATGCGTATAGGTGATCGGCACACCTTCGTATTCGTCGCCATAGTAGTCGATAATCTTCTCTTTGAGATACCCAACAACGACGATGAGTTCGTCGGCCCCCAACTCAACGAGCTGGTCAAAACAGTGTGTGAGAATCGGCTCACCGTCGACTTCGACCATGCCCTTCGGTTTGTCGTCAGTGAGCGGGCGAAGTCGTGTTCCCTCCCCGCCAGCGAGTACGACTGCTTGCATAGTCATAAGAATCCATTCAGTATACATAGGATTTTCTCATCAAAATACAACTCAGTTGAGCATCAGAATATTCATACACCTCTCTCCGAACATCTCACTCAATGCATATCACCGTCATCGGCAGCGGCTACGTGGGGACGACAATTGCGGCGTGTTTTGCTGATCTCGGCCATCAGGTCACCGCAATCGACATCGATCAAGAGATCGTCGACACACTCACCGCAGGGGAGACACCCATTGCTGAACCTAGGCTTGACGACCTGATCGGCGAACACGCTGGCGGGCGGCTCACTGCCACAACGAACTACGACGCAGTCCCCGAATCCGATGTCACCTTCTTGGCGATCGGGACACCCTCTAACGAGGACGGTAGCATCGACCTCGCTGGCCTCGAAGCAGCGGCCAAAGCGACTGGTGAAGCGTTAACTGACAAAAACGACCAGCACCTCGTGGTCATCAAGAGCACTGTCACACCACCGAGTATCCGGGATGTACTCGAACCAGCGATCCGCACAGGTTCCAATGACAACGATGCCATCGAGATCGCAACGAATCCGGAGTTCCTCAGAGAGGGGACCGCTGTCCTGGATTTCCAAAATCCCGACAAGCTCGTCGTTGGCACGGACTCTGAATGGGCTTCTGACCAACTTAGAGCGGTCTTCGATCCACTCCTCGAACCTGAAACACCGATCGTCGACACCGATCCCCAGACGGCCTCGATGATCAAATACGCCAACAACGCCTTTCTCGCCTCAAAAATCAGCCTCGTCAACGACCTTGGGAATATCTGCAAGGAATTCGAGCTCGATGCCTACGAAGTGATGGATGCAATCGGCCTCGATGACCGTATCTCCGAGCGATTTCTCCGAAGCGGCGTCGGCTGGGGTGGCTCCTGTTTCCCGAAGGACGTCAATGCGATCGTCGCCGCCGCCCAAACCGAGGGCTACGAGCCAGCCGTGCTTGAGGCCGCCGTCGACGTCAACGACCGTCAGCCGGATCGGATGGTGGCATACTTATCCGACTACGTCGATCTTGATGGGGCCCACATCGCTGTCCTCGGATTGGCATTCAAACCGAATACAGACGACATTCGCAACTCACGTGCAATTCCAGTAATTGACCTCTTGTTGGACTTGGGAGCCACCGTCACCGCCTATGATCCGGTTGCCAACGATGAAATGGCTACCCAGTTCCCCGAGATTGAGTATGCGAACACGGCTGCCGAGGCCCTTGCTGAGGCTGACGGTACTGTTGTCGTCACGGGGTGGGATGAATTCAGCGAGCTGGACGAAGAGTTCGACGAGATGTCAACGCCGGTTGTGGTGGATGGTCGACGGTGTATCGAACGCCGTGAGGGGATCGTGTATGAGGGACTTACGTGGTGAGAACGTAGTCAGAATGCTGCACCATATGGCGTAGAGATGTGATTCCTCTGAGTGTGTTTGATGATATGCAACACAATCTGCATCAATTATGTCAAGTATAGTCTGTAGTGCCCATACTACGGGTCATGATCACAAAGCCCGAAGCGATTGCCGTACAATTAATTGAGCAGTCAACAGTGAAACTTCTTCAAATGTATCTCAAGGAGAGTCTCGAACGTGTCTGTGGGCCGTACTTCGAATCGGATGCCCCAGGAATGAATTAGCTGCATCGACTGTTCTGTAGAACACCTCGTCCCCCACCCCACCGTGTCGGGTGTTCTACTCAAATGCGACTACGTCTCATAACGAAATGATCGTTTCACTTTCATCCAGCCAATATCGCCCACCCCACTGTGTCAAGTGCTCCACTCAGAGTCTGCAACAGAAGAGAATAGTCACACCCCACCGTGTCGAGTGTTCTTGCTAAATCGACTGGTCCTTAGAGAGACTGCTTAATACGTTTCGGCAGCACGACACCATCGAGTGTATCGACAACCTCACAGACAAGCTTGAGTTCGACATTGAATTCGTACTCATAATACTGTCCGCCAGCACGACCCTCATTTCGAGACTGCCGGTTGAGAATACCAAGCATTGCGAGATCTGCAAGGTGGTCATGCATCCGCCGACGAACTAAGGGGTCAATATCTGACTGTTCAGCAATGGTTCGATACCGTAGATATATTTTTCTCACCCGAGCCGGTGTATCTTCTGCTAATGCAAGATTAAGCGTCGCCACCAGTGACAGATGACCGTGTTGTGTCAATTCACGCATCCCGTGTTCGATCTGACTCTGTTCGAGTTCCTCACGAGCTTCATGAACGCGGTCTTCGGTGATTGTTGATTCGTCGGTTGCTCGTGCCAACTCGCCTGCTTTGTAAAGCAGATTCAATGCCTGTCGTGCACTCCCTGTGTCTTGAGCAGCAAGTGCAGCACACAGCGAGATCACACCCTGTGTGGCTGCATCATCGTACAGTGCCCCGTCTGCACGTCGATGAAGAATCGCTTCGAGTTCAGGGCCATCGTATGGGGGAAAGTGGATGTCCTCCTCACAGAGTGTATCTTTGACTTTCGGTGAGAGACTGTCACGGAATCCAAAGTCGTTGCTGATACCGATGACTCCTGGCTTTGCGGATTCGAGATATCCGTTTGAGCGAGCACGTGGCAGTTCATAGAGAATCTCGTCATTGCTCCCAATATGATCAATCTCATCCAGAACAAGCAAAATCGTCCCACCGATTGCGTCAAGTTCCTCATAGAGTATATCAAAGACACGTTGTTGTGGGTAACCTGTTGTACTAATCCGGTTTTCTCCAGATCGAATAGTGTTGACGAGATTGACTGCAACCTGGTAGGAAGACGAGAGGTTCGTACAATTGAGCCAGTAAACTGAAAGGTCAACATCATCATATTGGTTTGTGTCACGTTTCAGTTGATCGAGAAGGTACCGTGAAACGGCCGTCTTTCCCACACCGGTCTTTCCGTACAAGAAGATATTCCGTGGTTGAGCACCATTAACGACTGGCTGAAGTGCAGTCTTGTAGGCACCGAGTTCCTCTTCACGTGCCGTAATTGATTCCGGTTGGTAGTCCTCCCGGAGCATCTCCTCATCGCAGAAGATCTCCGTATCACGGGTAAAGGTAGTCATGGAGTAATTTCTATTTGAAGTCTATTGTCTAATAAAACCACCGTGTCGAGTGCGTCGAGTGATATTTGATACAATAGGTTGAATAAGAGCATTCGACATGGTGGGATGTGATTGAAATCAGAATCACGCCATATCGTCTCTGTTAGGGAATTTAACCACCGAAAACACTCGACACAGTGGGGTGTCTCGACGACGTCGACTACATTAGATGTTCATGTGAAACTCACAGATTGATTCACCTATTCCCTGATCAGCGGAAAACATTCGACACAGTGGGGTCTGGGGGTAGGTGTTATAGAATTATCTCATTATTTGCCAGAACACTCGACATAGTGGGGTCTGGGGGTTACACGCCTAAGGTGTAGTTTTACAAGTACACCACATTTCGAGTGTAAGTCTCAGCTGTGGTGGTATAGAGTATCTAAAACTAGTGTTTCGATCAGCAATGGATTCTGGATAATGAGTTGATTCGGTCACAAAACCCAATTCTCAGATCCGTTTCTGACTGAGTTACACTCGAACCGGTACCCCCAGTCGGGAACACTCGACACAGTGGGGTCTATGATTTGAGTATTCATGTCATTTGAGTCAGCACAGTCTGCATTATATTCCGTCTCGCTGTTCGGTTCGAGGATCGGCCACTAATTCATACAGCCCCTCAGTTATTTTCACAATCCATCCAGCAGCCATCAACTGGTTCAGTGCATAATTAACTTGCTGCTTGTTTAGTCCAGTCTGTTCACGCAAATATAGGGGATTTGCTCTCCCCCATGGTTTGTCTTTGTCGCGATCCTCATTTAATACATTCAAAATAGATTCCTGATTATCTGTGGGGGTGTAGTTTTTATTTACCATCGTTATCTCCAATTGTGTGTTCGTACTTTGAATAACTACATGACTAAGCCAGTAACTATGATAATACAGAAGTAATATACTCCGTTAGAATTAAGTAACTTAGGATATAATGGCTCTGGTGAATCGCCACACTGCGTCGGGATAGGTCGTCAGTTCAAAGGAGTTGAAGCGGGAGACTGTCGATGCCTATGTCGAAGATCTCCCGCTTCACGAGCAAGGCGGTGTCGTTAGCTAAAAA
>Ga0208412_1000176_pt1 | contig 43054 bp, 53 predicted proteins | sample AntDeeMetag02WF4_FD_184758 | JGI IMG/M metagenome (GOLD analysis project Ga0208412, IMG submission 184758) | Saline lake microbial communities from Deep Lake, Antarctica - Antarctic Deep Lake Metagenome 02WF4 (SPAdes) (version 2) | ecosystem: Environmental > Aquatic > Non-marine Saline and... | reverse complement strand
GCCTCGACCCTTCACACGTTCGAGGTCACCACCACGGATCCACTTGACGCGTACTTTGAGATTCAGGTCTACGACGTGGGGACGTTCGGACACGAAGTCCTTGTCAACGGCGACCTGTTGACAGGATTCGACCTCCCGCCCTCGGACGGCTGGCAACTGTGGACGGATACCGTCACAGGCGCGAAGCTACAACAGGGCGAGAACACCGTTCAAATCGTCCGGGATAGCGAGAGCGACGACGAGTTCGCCATCGGGAACGTGATCGTCCACTGGCGCTCGGAGAGTTCGCCTGAGAGGTGACTAACCGGATCTCCCTGGTTCCTTTCAGAATTGGCGTGCTGGATAGAGCGGGTGTGTGCAGCATTCTGCTACCCATCAATAGAGCGATGACGTTCCGGTTCCTATGGCTAGTATGAGCGAAGAACAGGCACACATTCTCGGTATTATCGGCGTTATCCTGTCCGTTCTGACCTTGAGCTATACCGATCTCTGGTTCGCTGGAATCGTCTGAACCGCGTGACCGACTCGCGCTATGAACGTAAGAGAAATGAGCCATTTCGGTTGAATAAAGTTGGAAGGTGAGTGTCTCATGGTATCGTCGCAGACTCGTCGGAGATCAATTGAGGACCACCAGATGGTTTCCTGTCCGGAGGAAGCGTTTCAGAGCCGCACTACACCGACGACAAACCCAACAAGCGGGACAGCGACGACGGCGTGGAGGACTGCGAGGACCACCTGTCCAACTGACGTGACACCGAGCGTGGGCGCGAACAGGATGACTGGCAGCATCATTCCGACGAAGACCAGTCCTCCAAGCATCAGGAAGTTGCGAACCGGACGGGCAGTCAGACGGTCGAGCGCGGCGTAGGCGACGGCGGCACCCACCCCGGCGACAACAGTGGTCATCACCAGTGGAGTCAACGCGAACGGACTGCTTACCCCGGTTGGCCCGAGATCGACGCCGACGCCGAGTGCGAGGGTCCGGACGAACAGTGCGAGGACAACGGCGATCAAGACACCGAGCGTCGTCTGCTGAGCAAGGTCACCGGCGGTTTCGGGCGGTACGTATCGTGCCTGGGTGGTTGATTGTTCCATTCCTATCCTACGTACCCTGTAGTCATAAGATGGTTACTCCAGACTTCTGTAGCGTGATGCGTCGCTCAGTACCACCGTTGACACCGGGCTGTGCGGATTCAGTCCGTTTCGTCGATGAGTAAATATACTACAGATAGCGTAGTGGAGGCATGACTGCCACCCGTCCCAAACCGCCGCATTCGGACCTGCCCGACCCCGACCGCGAGGCGGCCGATGCCGCGGTCGCTGACCTGCTGACGCTTCTCGGCAAGCGTCACACGCTCTCCCTTCTCTATCTGTTCGTCCGCGACCCCGGTCCGTGGCGGTTTGGGGAGCTGGAGTCCCGGCTCGATCTGTCCCCGACGACACTGTCTGACCGCCTCGCTGAGTTGACCGCCCGTGGGTTCCTCGACAGAACTGACCACGAGGAGGTTCCGCCTCGTGTGGAGTACGTCGCAACCGAGCGTGCAGAGGCGCTTAAGCCTGCATTCGGTCACCTCTACGGGTGGTGCCGCGAATACGGGCATGGAGTGCGGCACTGATGCGCGTACTCGTCGTCGGTGCCACGGGTCGCGTTGGGCGGCGTGTCGTCGATCGGCTGCTCGATGCGAGTCACGAGGTGGCCGGCCTCGCCCGGGATCCATCGGTGCTTCCCGCGACAGTCCATACGGTAGCTGGCGACGTACGTGACCCTGTCGTGGTCCGGGAGGCACTGACTGCCGGCGACGGCAGCCCCGTCAACGCGGTGGTGAGTGCGCTCGGAACGCCGCCAGGTGAAGCGGCAGACGACACGCTCTCGGCCGGTGTGCGGACGCTCGTCGAAGCGATGACCGACCTCGGAATCGAGCGATTCATCGGCGTCGCTGCAGCGGGCGTTCTTGACGCGCCCGGCGGTGGACTCCGACTGGACGCCGAAGGGTTCCCACCTTTCCTCCGCGGCGTGGCTGAACAGCACCGCGCGGTCTACGAGATGCTCACTGACTCGTCCCTGCAATGGACGTTGGTCTGTCCGCCGAACATGCCTGACAGCGACGCGACAGGACAGGCCCGCATCGAGAACGACCGGCTCCCCGACGGCGAGACGCAGGTCACGACGGGTGACGTGGCGGCTTTCGTCGTCCGAACCCTGACCGACTGTACCCCGCTCGGTCGAGTCGGCATCGTCGGTCCGACCTGAATCACTGCCGGACTCAGTGGCTCTTTTATCTCGCCTACCTACGGGCACTCCGAGATGCCCTCATCGAAGAGGGTCAAACGGCTCTGTTGAAATTCTTAATATTTGATAGGATCAGCGTGCGAGATACAGAGGATGAATGCAACAGGCGGACTCGTTTATTCCGAGAGGGTCTCTCTGAATTGGTTGGTAAAGTGCAGGTGCTTATTTTTCGATACAAATTGTCCCGTTGCTTTCGACTTCTATCAAATAGCCGCAATAAGTGAATGTCATCGATAGGGGAGTTTCAGCATGGACACTTGAGTTCTTCGTGACCAATTGTTCGAGCCGCTCAACATCAACTGCGTTATCGAGTGTTTCAAGGTGTTCTACTCGGCATTCCTCCATTTCCGCCACACGGCGTTTGACCTCAGTAGCCAGCGATTCATCATCACTGTAGGTCCGTCTCATACTCGAACAAAGGGCATCTTGGAATAAGAATGTATATCTTTTTGACCATTTTGATAAATCGCACCAACCCCAACCACCATGACCGATTCGCGCGCTGTATTCAGCACGGCCTCAGAAAACTACCAGATGATGAGTATTTTAGCAGGGCCAACTAGGAGCAGGTCTGGCTCGCCGTCTCGAAGGGTGATTCCCCGGTCGGAATGAACAGCTCCTGTCGGTCTCCGACCCGCTCGGCCAGCTTCCGTTTCAGGTACTGCTTCGCCGTCGACGGCGTGAAGACGCCTTTGTCGAGCATATCGCCGACGACGTCTTTGAGGGCCGCGAACTGCCCCTGCAGGTGGCCGTCGGCGACGACCTGCGCGAGCAGTTCACCGGTGACGAGACGAGCGACAGGACCGTCGTCGCCAGCGGGACGTCGTGTCTCGAACAGCTCGATTCGCTACTCGAGCGGCGCCCTACCCATCCAGTGGAACTGCTCGCTCCGTAATCGCCCCTGTTCTCAGCCACCGGCACCACGGTCCGAGAAGAGCCCTGCGTTATGTTCGCAATTTTCGATCTCCAGAATGTCGCCAACGCACGGAATGGAACTGTTCGGCGACGAGGGTGTACCGCAGTACCAGTGACCGGCCGTTCTCGGGCGAGGAGATATATGTCAGTCGGCTTCGAACCATCGATATGGTCTGTACAGTCACAGACGAGTACCAGCGCCGCGGGATCGACGTGGTGTTCCTCGAAAACGACTACCTGCGCGTCGAAATCCTCGCCGGAAAAGGGAGTGACATCACGGAAGTTACCGACAAACGAACCGATACAAACGTCCTCTTTGAAGCGCCCCACGAGTGGCGAGTGCCCGCGAACGGCCCAGTGGGCGCTCCCGACGGGACCTTTTCGTTTCTTGATCACTACCCCGGCGGCTGGCAGACCGTCCTTCCGGCCGCAGGTGGCCCGACGACTGCGACAGGCGCTCCGCTCGCACTCCACGGCGAATCCAGTTTGATCTCGTGGGAGACGGATATTACGAACGACACCGAGGCCGAAGTCGCAGTCGAATTCACCGCGTCACTCACCCGATATCCGTTCACGATCGAACGCGAGATTTCGCTGACTGCGGGGAGTTCGGCGTTGACGATCACCGAGGCGGTAACGAACGAGGGTGCGGTGACCGTTCCGTACTCGTGGTTACAACACATCGCGCTGGGCGAGCCGCTCGTCGCGCCAGAAGCCACGCTGGAGGTCCCCTGTAAAACGGTTCTCGTTGACCCGGACCAGACCGCGGAAACTGCACGACTGCCACCCGGGGAGACGTACGAGTGGCCAATTTGTGAGACTGACGACGGACCAGTCGACCTTCGACAGTTCCCGCCCCGGAGCGAGCGTGTTCATGATCTTGTCGCACTGGCCGACCTCACGGATGGATACTACACGGTGTCGAATCCCGATCTCGATCTCGGCGTAACGGTCTCGTTTCCCGAATCGCTGTACAACTACCTGTGGTACTGGCAACCGCTGGGTGGGTTCGAGGAAGCTCCCTTCTTCGGACGGAACTACAACGTCGGCCTTGAGCCCTGTACGTCAATTCCGAACGCCGGGCTGGAACACGCAGTCGAGAACGGAACCGCGGAGTCACTCAAATCGGGCGAGACGCAACGGTCGACCGTCACACTCGAAACCCATCCAGCCGAATAGCTCCGACGCCGACACCAGCATCGACGACAGTATCGACGCCAACTCCCGTTACCCACTGAATGCCTCCAGTGCCACCCAAGCGTTGTTGAGTGGGTGGTATCCCGGTTCGACGGCGACGCCGTGGTTCGGCCCGTCGCGCTCGTGATCCCTCGATAGCCGTCCGTACCAGTTTCCGTGGCGCGGGTTGATAAAGTGGGCGTCTGCATACTCCCACAATCGATCGTACCACTCCACATACGCGTCATCGTGTTGGGCCAGTAGCGCGGCGGCACCGATCCCTTCGGCGTGCGCCCAGCCGTATTTATCGGCGACGACGGGCTTCCCATCACGGTCGACCGTATAATAAAAGCCGCCGTGGTCGTCGTCCCAGCCCATGTCTACGGCCGTCTCGAACAGCTCTGTCGCTCGTGGGACCTGCCACGATTCCGGGTCGTGTTCGTGGAGCACGAGCAGGAGTTTCGCCCACTCGACGTGGTGGCCCGGCTGATACCCCCACGGCCGAAACTGGTGAGCCGGTTCCTCGCGATTGTACTCGAAATCGGGGTCCCAATCTTCGGTGAAGTGCTCCCAGATGCGACCCGTTTCCGACTCGGCGAGCTCTCGGGTCACAGTCGAAGCGATGACGCCGGCCTGGTCGATATACCGGTTTTCATCGGTCGCTTCATAGGCCGCAAGTAGTGCCTCACAGGTGTGCATATTGGCGTTCAGCCCGCGATACGACGACAGTTCGCTCCAGTCGGCGGTCGCTTCGTCCGCACACAGCCCATTCGATTCCTCCCAAAATCGCTCGTCGATGACCTCGAACGCCCGCTCGAGGGTCTCCCGTCCACCGCTGATACCGGCCTGATGGGCACGTGCCCCGGCCAGAACGACGAAGGCGTGCCCATAGCAGTGTCTCGTGGCGTCAACGGTGTCTCGTCCCTCCAGGATCCAGTCGTATCCCTCGTGTGTGTCGTCCCAATGACCGTTTTTGAGAAAGGAGAGTCCCCGTTCTGCGGCCGGCAAACACCATACCGGCCCGTCGAGCATGACGCCGACGCTGAAGTTGTGCACCGCACGAGCGGTCGCAACGAGGTGTTTCGTCCGTGCATCGTAGATGTGCCCGTCCCGTTCGTCCAACTGGGCGACATAGCCGCCGTAGTGGGTGTCAAGAATAGCAGGATGGTAAAACGAGAGCACGTCTCTGACGTGCTGTCGTAGCCAGACGGGATTGCGAAAGAGCGATGCTGACATATGCGTGCTGTTAGACTGGACCGCATAAAATTGTACCGTGAACCGCACCGACGGATAACGCCGCTCAGGACGGATGACGGCCGCAGGTGTGGCATACCCTGTCGTTGGGCGGTCGAACCGGAGCGTCGATGGCGATGAGCGTATGCGGAAGATCCGTCGGATGCTCGGCGGGCACGGAACCCGACGTCGGTACCTACAGTCCGCTGTGGGCCAACCAGCCGCCGTCGACGGGAACGTTCACGCCAGTCATAAACGACGCCTCCTCGCTTGCGAGAAACACCGCGACGTCGCCGATATCCTCCGGTGTTCCGAAGCGGGGGAGAAGCGTGTGCTCCCGTGATTTCTCGATATCTTCTTCGGTCTGGTAATCCTGCAGCGGCGTTTCAACGTAGCCAGGGTTGATGCAGTTGACGCGAACGTCGTCGGGACCGAGTTCTTTCGCTAGATCTCTGGTGAGGTTTATCACGCCGCCTTTCGCTGCGGCGTATGAAGGACCGCCGCCCCCCTCGTATCCGCGGACTGAGCCGATGTTGATGAGTTGCCCGCTACGTTCTTTGAGATGCGGGATCGCGTACTTCGAACAGTAGAAGACCCCGCTTAGATCGACGTCGAGCGAGCGGTGCCAATCATCGATGTCGGTGGTCTGTGAGTCGCCGATGACCTGAATTCCCGCGTTATTGACGAGCACGTCCACGCCGCCATAGGTCTCGACTGCTGTCTCGACCATCGCCTCGGCGCTCTCCGGATCGGAGACATCCGTCTCGACGAAGATGCCGTCGCCGGGCGTCTCCTCACTGATCCGCTCGGCCGTCGGAACTGTCGCGTCGGTGTCGTAGCGGTCGCCTTGTTTCGGTTCTCGGCGGAGGTCGGCGACGACGACGTTCGCACCCTCCTCTCCGAATCGATGTGCGATACCGCGACCGATCCCACTGGCCGCGCCGGTTACGATGACGGTTCGGTCAGTGTGTCTGTCAGCCTGCATAGAACAGACTGTAGCGGCCAACGGCTTATAATTGCATCTTGACCCATCGACGTCGCCGAGACCGTTCCCGGGGCACTCACTCGCCGCGTTCGTGCCGGATTACCAATAAACAAAACAGTTAGGTTCGAGCGCTCTACAACATCCGGTGATGCAGTTTGTTAGGTACACGACCGGCAGTTCCCCAGCGTGGGGTATCCGCCGCGACGAGGAAATCGTCCCACTAGCGGGACTCAGAGAAGAGATCACATACCAACAGCTGACCGACGCCGGGTTCCTCCGAGTCGTGGAAGACGCCGTCGACGCAATGTCCACACAAGCGATCCCACTGTCAGAAGCGAACTTGCTCGCGCCAGTTCCACGGCCGGGCAAGATTATCTGCGTGGGGTTGAACTACCATGACCACGCAGAGGAACAGGGCGAAGATGTACCCGACCGTCCCCTCTTGTTTGGAAAATCGGGGACCGCGGTCACCAATCCCGGTGACCCGATCGTCCACCCCGCCGAACTCGACGAGGTCGACTTCGAAGTCGAACTCGGTGTCGTCATCGGTCGAACGGCAAAGGATATCTCGACTGCTGATGTGCGTGACTACGTCGCCGGCTACACCGCGATCAACGACGTGAGTGGACGGGACGCACAATTTTCCGACGGCCAGTTCTTCCGAGGGAAGAGTTACGACACCTTCGCACCGATGGGGCCGACATTGGTCCCAGATGAACAGCTCGAACCGGATAGTCTGGACGTTGCCTGCCGTGTCAACGGTGAGACGATGCAGTCGTCGAACACCGAAGAGTTCATTTTCGGCGTCGAAGAGGTTGTCTCCTATATCAGCGGGATAACGACACTCCGTCCGGGCGATGTCATCTCGACAGGGACGCCTGGCGGGGTCGGTATCTTCCGTGACCCACCGGAGTTGCTTGAACCGGGAGATTCCGTCGACGTCGAAATCGAAGGCATCGGAACGCTAACAAATCCTGTTGTCGCCGAACAGAACTGACAATTAGGGTCTGCTGGTTGGCGATGGAAAGAGGCGAGGACGGCGTCCGGGGTAACTGTATCAATCCCTTGAACGTCGAGACGTCGCGATAGAACTACTCCTCGCACATAGCGGGCTGAAACCGATATTCCGGGTCCAGGTCGGGATACGTTTGTTATCTGGATAGAAACTGATTTTACAGCGCTATCCGAATTGCTAACGTAATGGATTATCGACAGCTCGGCAGCACGGGGACCCGTGTCTCGGAACTCTGTTTCGGGACGTGGCGCTTCGGCAAGGAGACAAACGGCGTCGTCGAGACGGGGCAGGAGGAGGCTCACGAACTGCTAGACGCGGCCTGGGACCGTGGTGTCAACTTCATCGACACCGCGAACGTCTACGGCTCCCCACACGGGACCAGCGAGGAGTACATCGGGGAGTGGCTCGAAGACTACGACCGGACGGACTTCGTTATCACGTCGAAAGTGTACTTCCCGTTCGACGGGTGGGGCGAGCCAGGCCCGAACGACTCAGGACTGGGACGCAAGCACATCCGCGCCCAGGTCGAAGGGACGCTGGATCGACTCGGAACCGACTACTTGGACCTGTACTACATCCACCGCTGGGACGAGGACAGTGACATCGAGGAGACGCTGCAGACGCTGAACGACCTCGTACGCGAGGGGAAAGTCCATTATCTCGGTGCATCCACGATGGCGGCGTGGCAACTGATCAAGGCGCTCTGGAAATCGGATACGGAAGGCCTCGAACGGTTCGAGGTGACACAGCCGCTTCACCACGCCGGCTACTACGATGACGTGAAGGAGTACCTCGACGTCTGTGCCGACCAGGACATCGCGGTTTGTCCATACTCTCCGCTTGCGGGTGGCTTCCTCACCGGGAAGTACGAACGCGCCGATCCGGACGACCCCGAGGCAATCGAGGCTCCCGACGGGGCCCGGGGAAGCTTCGACGACTTCTTCGACGACTACTACCTCTCGGAGCGGGGCTGGCACGTGCTCGACGAGATCCGGACTATCGCGTCGGAGGTCGACGCCACGCCCGCACAGGTATCCCTGCACTGGCTGATGGACTGGGACGAGATCACCTGTATCCCTATCGTCGGGGCCCGCACGGTCGACCAACTCGACGAGAACATCGCCGCGACCGATATCGACCTCTCAGACGCGCAGTGGGACCGCATCATGGACGTGCGGTACGACCCCGACGGGAACCTCTGGGGACACTGACGGGGCGGCATCGCGATCCACCGTGTCTCACTCGGCGTCGGGCTCGAACCGCCAGACCCGCTCCATGAACGGGATACCGTCTTTCGGGTCGGCATCGGCGTCGACGCCTGACTGTTTGAAACGTCCGGTGTAACGCTCCCAGTCGTCGACGGCCTCATCGCCGTCGACGGCCTCGAGATAGGCCTCAATATCTGCACATTCCAGGATACAGACCGCGATATCTTCGCGGACGTACAGTTCGAACTTTTTGACTCCCCCTCGTTCCATCGCGTCAGTCACTCCCTCGGGGACGTCGTCGTGGGCTTCGACGTACGCCTCGCGCTGGTCGGGAGCGAGTCGCTGGACGTAGACGGCGCGCTCGTTGTCTGCCATACTCTGATCTACTCGAGGCGGACAAATCAGCGTTACGGGGCCGACGGCGGTGGGTATTAGTGATCCGCCCGCGACCGAGCGGGTATGGTTTCGCCCGCACTCATACTGCCACACGAACCGGACGAACGCTGGCACCTCGCCCGACAGATGGGTGTCACGGACGCCGTTATCCACCCGCTCGAGATCGGCGACGCTCGGACGCAGTGGACCTACGACGACCTGCAGGGACTCTCGAACTGGCTGTCCGACGTCGGACTGAACTTCTCCGTCCTGGAGGGGTCCGTTCCGATCTCCGACCGCGTCCGCCTCGGCCGCGAGGGTCGGGACGAGGACATCGAGATCTTCAAACAGTTCCTCCGAAATTGCGGGGAGGTCGGTATCCCGGTGGTCTGCTACGACTGGATGGCGGGCGTTCGGTGGGCGCGGACCGCGGCCCACGTCGAGGCCCGCGGTGGCTCCTACGTCACTGAGTTCGATATCGCCGAGACCCGCGGCGGCCCCGACACGCTCCCCGACGCCACACACGAGGGCTTCTGGGAGGGGCTGGAACACTTCCTGCAGGAGGTCGTCCCCGTCGCGGAGGAGGCCGGCGTAAAGCTCGGCCTCCACCCCGACGACCCGCCTCGGGCTTCGCTGCGTGACATCCCCCGTATCGTTACGTGCGTCGAGAACTACGACCGTGTGCTGGACGCCTACGACAGCGAGTACAACGGCATCACGTTCTGTCAGGGTAACTTCGCCGCGATGGGCGCGGACATTCCCGAAGCGATCGAGCACTTCGGCGACCGCATCAACTTCGTCCACTTCCGTGACATCAAGGGCGACGCCGACCGGTTCGTCGAGACGTGGCACGACGACGGGCCAACCGACATGCTCGCCGCGATGCGGGCCTACGAACGCCACGTCGGCGACGATGTACCTATGCGACCAGACCACGTCCCGACGATGGCCGGCGAGGACAACTCCAACCCCGGCTACCACACGAACGGGCGCCTGTTCGCCATCGGCTACATGCGCGGGCTGCGGGAGCAGGTCCGGGCCGACGGCTAACGGCGATCGGGGTCGACGGCGGAGCGGAACTCTGGCCGACCGGTCACACCGAGGTCCACGCGGTAGAGGCTCCCCGCGCCTGCGCCTTCGGTCTCGCGGGTCTCGACGCAGGCCGTCGTCACGTAGGCCGTGTCGTAGCTGTCGCCGGCGAAGGTCAGCGACGACACCTTCCGGGGGTCGAACGCGACGGTCCGCTCGTGGGTCCCGTCAGGCGCGAAGCGGTGGAGCGCGCCCCCGTCCCAGAACGCCGACCAGACGTGACCCTCGCCGTCGACGGTCAGTCCGTCGGGGTAGCCATCGATGTCGCTCGCGTCGACGAACACCTCCGGGTCGGAGAGCCTCCCGCTCGCGCAGTTGTAATCGTAGCGGTAGATGTACCCCGGTTCCGACGAATCGACTTCGCAGGTGTCGGTGAAGTACAGGTGCGACAGGTCGGGCGTGAATCCCATCCCGTTCGGGAGCACGCAGGACTCCCGGACGAGGATGAACGATCCGTCGGTGTCCAGCCGGTAGAGCCGCCCCGGGAGGTCTCGCTCGGTGTCCGGCATGACGCCGGCGAAGACCCTCCCCTCGGGGTCCGCGATGACGTCGTTGAACCGCTCGTGGAAGCGGTCGGGGTCCGGGGCGACGACTGTTTCGGTCGTCCAGTTGTCCCGGGAGAGCCGACGGACCGCACCGGCCTCCTGGAACAGCAGCAGCGACCCGTCCCGCTGGATAGTGAAGCCGCCGATCCGCTCGTCGTCGTCGCGGTAGACGCACTCGTAGTCGTCGACCGCCGGGTCGTAGCGATACACTCGCCCCTTCGGGATGTCACACCAGTAGAGGCGTTCGTCTTCGGGATGCCACAGCGGTCCCTCCCCGGTCTCGCACTCGATGTCGACGACCTGTTCTGGCGTGCTCATACTGCTCCCGACGGTCGCCGAGACTGAAAAACCGGGGGTCGGTTCGTGCGCCCCGCGGTCGCTTCCCCCTCCGTCCACAGGAGCCGATGACCCGCGAGCGGACAGGCGTCCTCGTTAGTCGTCGAGACGACCGCTCGACAGCGTCCCGGTCGTCATCAGTTCGTTCAACTCCTCCAAGTCAGTCTCCTCGGGCTGTTTGATATCGACGATCGAACCCCGATAGAGGACGCCGATGCGATCGGCGTGTTTCAGCACCGATTCGATGTTGTGACTGACGATGACGATCGTGATCCCCTGGTCGGCCAGTGTGTCGATGGTGTCCTGGACGAGCCGGGTCGCGTCGACCGACAGCGCGCTCGTGGGCTCGTCGAGGATGATGACGTCCGGGTCGAACGCGAGCGATCGACCGATCGCGACGAGCTGTCGCTGGCCACCCGAGAGGAACTCCACCTCCGTTTTGATGTCCAGGTCTCTGCCGAGCTGGTCCATCATGATCTGTTCGGCCCGCTCGTAGGTCTCGTCCCAGTCGATGATCTGGAACGGGCCGAACCCGGTCCGAGGGAACTGGCCCATGAAGATGTTCGTCGCGATATCGAGGTCGTCCATCAGCGCGAGGTCCTGATAGACGGTCTCGATGCCGTTGTCGCGGGCCTCGGAGGGGTTGCTGAAGTTCATCGGCTGGCCGTCCTTGTAGATCTGGCCCTTCGTTGGTTCGTGAACCCCGCTGAGCATGTTCATCAGCGTCGACTTGCCGGCACCGTTGTCGCCGACGAGCGCGAACACCTCCGAGGATTGGATATCGAGTGAAACGTCCTCGACGGCGACGATCCGACCGAACTGCTTGGTGAGGTTCTCCGCTCGGATCTTCGGCGTCCCGGCCGTCTCGGTGTTACTCTCCGTGGGATGCTGTTCCAGCGTGCCCTCCTCTTCGACGCTCATACCGCACCACTCGCGAGGATGCGAGAGCGAAGCTTGCTCTGGGTGCTGTACAGTAAGATCGCCGCCAACAGGACGATGCCATTTATCATCTGAATCTGTGTCGCGCCGACGACTGGACTGTTGTTTAGCGCCGACTGGATGACCTGAATGAGGATGACGCCACCGAGCGCCCCGGTGATCATTCCTCGGCCGCCGTAGAGACTGATACCGCCGATGACCGCGCCAGCGAACGCTTGGAACACCAGTCCCTCACCAATCAGCGGCGGGACGACGCCAACGAAGCCGGTCAGCATCAGTCCGGCGATCGCCGACAGGATGCCGCTGATGGTATAAATAATAATGATGAGCCGTTCAGTGTCGATCCCCACTTCGCGGGCAGAGTGTTCGGAACTCCCGAGCGCGTAGACGGCCTGACCGAAGGAGGTGTACCGTAACACCAGACCGATGATCAGGAACGCAACTAGCATCAACCCGATGGCGAACCGTGGCGTCGCGCCGACTCGTGTGTACAGGGGCGGAAGGCCCGTGACTGGCTGAGTCTGCATCGCCGTCTTCGCACCCTCAAAGATGATGAGGAACGCCAGCGTCTGAAGGAACGGATTCAGCCCGACCTTCGCGATCATCACACCGTTGACGAGGCCGATAAGCGACCCGACCAGCAGGATAATCGCGAAACCGATCCACGGGCTGGTCGTTAGCCCCCAGCAGCTCGGGCAGGTTCCGAGGATCATCCCGGTGAACATCGCCGAGAAACCGGCTATCGACCCGATCGAGAGATCAAAGTGTCCCGACAGGAGACAGAGGCTCTCGGCCAACACGAGCAACCCGATCGGGACTGCTCCCCACAAGATCAGCTCAGTCGACCTGAACGTCTGGGGGACCAACACCAGTACCCCGATCAGGACGAGGCCCAGGATCGGCCAGATCATGTTGTCTAACAGCGTCAGCATCACATCGTCTCGATCCCCGAAGGTCCGGTCGATGAATCCTTGGTCCGTCGCCATTGGTTAGCCCCAGACGTTCCCCCAGAGGAATGGCTGGTCGAAGTTGTCCTGCGTGATGACGACGCTGTTGGTCCGGAACCACGGGTGACCGTTCTGTTCGCGCATGACCCCGGGCTGCCAGATAGGCTCCGACCACAGTTCGACGCCCTTGTGCTGACCGGGCTCGATATTCAGCTGGTCGGAGGTGACTTCCGACCCCACCTCCGGGATGACGCTGTCGTCCATCCCGCTCTCGACGTACTCCCGCATGTAGTACATCGCGATAGGGTTGTAGAAGTAGTTGGGCTGGTCGACCGCCGCGTCGATCGTCCCCTCGCCGACCAGCGGGTTTACCTCGGGACTGCCGTCCATCTGAGTCAGGCAGACGTGGCCCTCTTCACCCTGTGGGACCAGCAGATCGAGGTTGCGTAACCCCCCGACAACGCCCAGCCCCATCGAGAGATTCCCGGAGTAGATGCCGTCGACGCGGCCGTTCGCTTGGATGAACTCCTGGACAGTCGACTGGGCAACGTCACGAGCGAACTCCCCGTTAAGCGTCTGGACGACTTCGACGTCGTCCTGCTCGGCCATCACGTCGAGGAATCCCTGCGAGCGCTGATTGGCCGACTGGTTCCCCTGGGGACCGCGGACGTTCAGCACGCGCCACGTGTCTTTGTCAGGGTACTGCTGTTCAAGGGCGTTGAGCATCTGCTCGCCCGAACTCGCGCCACCATCGTAGTTACTGAACCCGACGTACAGGGGAATCTCCGAACTGGCGGTATCGGCGTTCGTCGCGAACACCGGTGTACCGCCCTCGATCGCATCGTTGATGGCTCCCTCTGCCGCGCCCGTCTGCCAGACGCCGACAAGGATGGCGTCGTGGTCGCCGTTGGCGAACTCGCGAATGTCCGAGACCTGCTTCTGTGCGCTCTGTTGGTTCGGTCGGACGTCGAGTTCGATGCCTTGGTCCTCGGCATAGAACTCAGCCGCCTCGATGTAGGCCGTGATCCAGGACCCGCCGCGGACGTAGGCGCTCATCCCGACCTTGTCGAGGGAGTTCTCGCCGCCGCCATTTCCGGAGCCCCCGGTGGTGCCGCCATCGCCGCTGCCGCCGTCTCCGTCGCTTCCGTCGCTTCCGTCGCCTCCTCCGTTTCCACCACACCCCGCGAGTGAGATGGTTGTGATTGCCGCACCGGTCGATTTCAGAATCTTTCGTCTGTTACTACTTCGCATACGGTCAACGATTAAACCAGTAGTATATAAAGATTGTTGATGATTGAACATACAGATCGGGGACGACACGCGAACCGTCCGTCGTTTGTGGGGTGCTATCCGGTGTGGAATCCTATCTCGTTAGGGGCGAGGTCTGTGAAAAAACGGTCGTGTCGGGTCCGCTTCGAGCAGACGTTCCGTGAGAACGCCCCGAGACGACGTCGTGACCGAGTCGGCAGGCTCGTGAGATCCACTCCGGACCGGCGATCGGATCCGGGCAGTAGTTTCATGCGACCAGGTACCGAAGTCGACCTGTGAATATCTACATCGATACGGCATCGCCGGAACAGATTCGGGCCGCCGACAGACGCTTCGGAGTTGACGGCGTGACGACGAACCCGTCTATCGTCGCCGAGACGGACCGTCGATACAGGGACGTCGTGGAAACCGCAGCCGAGATCATCGACGGGCCAGTGTTCGCGCAGGTGCTCGCCGAGGACGCCGATGAGATGGTCCGCGAGGCACGTGGCTACCAAGACTGGGCGGACCACGTCGTCGCGAAGATCCCGGCGACACGGCCGGGGTTCGAGGCGCTGGGCCGTCTTCGTGCTGACGGAGTTCCTGCGGGGACAACTGTGGTCTTCACCGTCGAGCAAGCGGTGCTGGCCGCAAAGAACGACGCGACCTTCGTCGCTCCGTACGTCGGTCGCATCGATGATTCGGGCGCTGATGGGCTCGCAACGACCCGTCGCATCCAGTCGATCTTCGACGCGCAGGGGTTTGAGACAGAGGTGCTGGCGGCGAGTATCCGGAACACCACACAGGCGACAGCCCTCTACGAGTCCGGGATAGATGCGATCACTATGTCACCGTCCGTCCTTGACGCCCACGTCGACTCTCGGGAGACCACCGAGAGCGTCGCCGGCTTCACGGCCGCCTGGGGCGACCGGGACCCCCCTCTATCGGAGTGACGGTCGTGGTCTGGACGAATCACTAAATACAGGTGGGTGCTATCGTACCTCATGACAACGGCTCCGACAATCCTGGTCGCCGGCGACGCTCTTGTGGACTTCGTCCCACACGACCCCGGACCACCGGGCGATGCCGGGGGGTATGAACCGACTTTTGGGGGTTCAGGTGCGAACGCCGCGATGGCACTGGACCGGCTCGGCGTCCCACCACTTTGCTGGACGCGGCTGGCGACAGACGACCTTGGGGCGTTCCTTCGGAACCACTTCGCGGCCTCCGACATCCCGTCCGATCTGCTCGTAACGGACGAGGATGCGCGGACGACGGTCGCGCTGGTCACACACGACGCCGAACGGGGACCGTCCTTCGCTTTCTATCGGGAGCGGGGCGCAGACACCAGACTGCAACAGGGTACCGTCTCCGACGACACCCTGGAGTCGGTGTCGTGGGTCCACACGACTGGGGTGACGATGAGCGTCGAGCCGAGCCGCTCGGCAACGCTCGAACTCCAGTCGCGAGCCAGCGACCACTGTACGGTGTCGCTCGATCCCAACTGGCGACCCGAGATGTGGCACAGCAGCTACGAATTCCGCGCTGTCGTCCGTGGCGCGCTACCGGACGTCGACGTCGTCACAGCGACGCCGGATGAGCTATCGGTCGCGGGGTTCGAGGCCGACGAGCCGGCGGAATTGGCGCGCGCCGTCGCCGACGAGGGGCCGCACACCGTGGTGCTGACTCTCGGGGATGCGGGTGCGTTTTGTTTCGGTACCCACGACAGTCCAGTGACCGGTCAGGCCCGACATGGGGGATACGAGGTCGATCCCGTCGACACCACTGGTGCCGGCGACGCGTTCCTCGCGGCGTTTATCGCTTCGTTGACACATGGCATTAGGGACCCGAACCGTGCGCTGGCGATCGCGAACGCCGCCGGCGCTGTCGCGACGACCCGGGCCGGTGCTGTGACGGCGCTGACCGGACCTGACGCGCTCCGACGGTTCCACGACGATGTCCCCTGGCTGTCGTAGCGCCTATACGAATAGCTGTTCCGTTCTAGTGAACAGACTTATGTAGATTGGGAGACCTCTTCGGTGCATGCCAACAAAAGAAAATACGATCACCGCGACCAAGACGTCGCTGCGGATCGTTGAGGCACTGAAACGGTTAGACGGGGCGGGCGTGACAGCGGTGGCGAAGGATCTCAACATGACGAAGAGCACGGTCCACAACCACCTCCAAACACTGGAAGGCGAGGGATACGTCACGAACGAAAAGAATATCTACCGCGTCGGCCTGCAGTTTCTCGAACTGGGGGAGTACAAGCGCAACCGGATGGACATCTATGAAAAGGCCCGACCGGAGGTCACGGCACTGGCCGAAAAGACGGGTGAGATGGCTAACGCGGCCGTCGAGGAACACGGCGAGGGTGTCTACATCACCCGTGCTGAGGGGACTGAGGCCGTCACGGTTGATACGTACGCGGGCAAGCGGGTGAAGCTCCACTGCACCGCGCTCGGGAAGACGATCCTCGCGGAACTGCCCAAGGAACGTGTCGACGAGATCGTCGACGCCCACGGCCTCCCGGCCCGGACGGAGAACACCATCACCGATCGCGCGGAATTGAAATCCGAACTCGCCGAAATCCGGGATCGAGGGTACGCGTATGATCGGGAGGAGCGGCTTTCCGGCCTACGCTGCGTGGCTGCCCCGGTCGTCCCGGAGGACGGGGATATCGTGGCAGCGCTCAGCGTCGCTGGACCGACGACCCGAATCAAGGGAGAACGATTTCACAAGGAGATCCCCGAACTGCTCCGGTCGGCTGCCAACGTCATCGAAATCAATCTGGTGTACTCATAACCGTTCAGTGTGCACGTAATAGCGTTCCGCTCTACTGAATATCCGTGCTAACGCCTCTCACAGGGCGATTAGACCCCCTGTATTACAAACGTACGTTTGTAATGAAGCCATCATTTATCATTCTTTTTTGGCAGTATCGTGTTCAGTTGTACAGAACACAGTTTCAGTCCGATAGATTCTCCGCCGTACGGACTCCAACAGTCTGTCGGCATCCTAAGACAGATTCACAACCGGTGGGTCACGAACCTACTGAACGAGGCTACTATGCGAGGTGTACGACCGAATGGCCACGTAGAACGACAGTTAACAAGCGGATTGTTTACAGGACAACGAGAGAGACGACAACCGATGAACGACACGCTACTCCCGCTTGACGTACACCACCGGTACGGGAGCGTTCAGGAGGACCTGTTGAGCATGATCACCGAACATTGCCTTCCCAGCCGGGGATCGCTTGGTGCCGCCGACGACGGCCACGTCGGCGCCGCTCCGTTCTATCGTTCGCACGACTCGGTCCGCGAGATTCCCACCGGAGACGCCCCGGATCTCGTAGTCGATGCCCAGCGACTCCAGCCGGTCGGCCGGCTCCCGGACGCTCTCATGACGCTGTGCGACCTCGTCGGGCGTGAGCCCGCTGGTCGTCGTGTCGATGCCCATCTGTTCCATCACTGCCTCGTAGTCGTCCCTCGGGAAGGCGTACAGAAGGGACACGCTCGCGTTTGAGGGCTCCGCGAGGTCGATGGTGGCGTCCACGAGGGCATCCAGACTGTCCCGATCTTCCGGGCCGATTGCGAGCAGTATGTGGTCGTATGTCATACGGAGCGGATCGTGTGACGGGCAATTAGGTGTTTGGGATCGCAATGAGTGGTCCGTCAGCCGACACTGAACGTTCAAACGTCCGGAAGCGGACACGCGTACTCCACTGTCTCGATACGCTCGATGGTGGCCACGGTCATACCTCGTGGACCCGCTCGAACGTCCGGTGGGCCAGATACGAGTAATCGCGTGCCGACAGGAACGGAACCTCCTCAACCCACGAGAGACACTCCTCGTACCCAGCCCAGTCGTCCATCCACGGGTAGTCCGACCCGAGCAGCAGGCGGTCGGTACCGAACCAGTCCGCAAGGTTGCGGACGTACCCCCACATGTCCTCGTAGGGCCAGCCTTCTGCGCTAGAGCGCGGAAGAGAACTCACCTTGACTGCGACGTTGTCATGGTCGGCCACCATTTCGAAGTCTGTCCAGGGGGCTGCGTCGGGGCTCGTCATCTCGTCGGGGAATGCCATGTGATCGACGATCAGCTGAACGTCCGGGTGCCGTTCCGCGAGGGTCGCAACCATCGAGAGCTGGTCGGCCTTCGGGAAGACGAACACGGTTGTTCCTTGCTGGGAGGCCTCGGTCCAAACCGGTGCCAGTTCCTCGTCGAGGATCCAGTCGGCGGTCCGGTTCAGTCCCGTCGAGTGTTCCTCGTACTCGAGGCACGCATGCATCCGGACGCCCAGCATCCGGTCGTGGCCGACGACCCGCCGGAGCGACGCCCGTACCTCCTCGGGGTCGCCGTAGAAGTCCATCAGGCCGACTCCCCACAGGCGGTCCGGGTACGCCTCGACGGAACGCATCGTGTACTCGTTCGCCCGAGCGCCGCGACCGTACATCGGCGTCGTCACCGTCACGGCCTCCTCGACGCCGGCGGCGTCCATGTCCTCGACGAGGTCGTGGGCGGTGTACGATCCCTCCCAACCCGGCGGGAGGACCGGCTCGGGCCAGGGCAGCTCCGCGGTGTCGGAGCCCCAGGTGTGGGTGTGGGCGTCGACGAGACGCATCGTCACTCGAGATTGCCGCCGCCGCTGACGCGGACGATGTCGCCGACCACGTAGTCCGCGCGGTCGCTCGCGAGCCACAGCACCGCGTCGGCGAGGTCCTCGGGCTGTCCGAGCCGGCCGAGCGGTCGCCGCGCGCCGCGGGCCCGCAGTATCTCGTCGGCTGTTCGGTCCGGATCGTCCGCCGCTTCCTGTTCGGCCTCGTAGCGGAGCTGGGCCGTCTCGGTCACGTCCGTCGAGACGGCGTTCATCCGGATGCCGTGTTCGGCCAGCTCCTGTGCCATCCGCCACGTCAGCCCGTTGATCGACGTCTTCGAGATGCCGTACAGCCCGAACGGTCCCGTCCGGCGGTCGCCGGCCTGGCTCGTGTGGTTGACGATACAGCCTTCGACGCCCTCGTCGATCATGTGCCGCGCGACTCGCTTCGCGGCGTAGTACTGTGCACGGACGTTGACGGCCATCGTGTGGTCCCACTGTTCGACGTCGGAGTCGACCAGCGACTCCTCGTCGGGCCAGACGGCCGCGTTGTTGACCAGCAGATCGATCTGCCCGAACTCGCCGATAGCCCGGTCGACGAGCGCGTCAATGTCGTCCGTCGACCCGACGTCCGCGGCGATTCCGACGACGTGGCCCGCCCCGCGCTCGTCCAGTTCTGCGGCGGTGGAGTCCACTTCTGACTCCGTCCGAGAGTTGACGACGACGTTGGCGTCGGCGTCGGCCAGCCCGGCGGCGATCCCACGGCCGATGCCCTTCGTGGAGCCGGTGACGACGGCAGTCTCGCCGCTGAAATCGTACTGCGTGTGTCCGACCATACCGGCCGGTTACTCACTACAGCGAGATGAAACCACCGGTGAAAAGCCTCACGTTTATTTCCCATGATGTTACATACAACGTCATGGCGCCAGAGATAACCAGCATCGAATCCACGGAGTTCGCCTACCCGATCGAAGACGTTGGGACAGACCAGCACGGGTTCAACCTCGTGTACGAACCGGGGTCTGTGACCGAGCGGAAGCTATTCGGCATCAAGATACACACTGACGAGGGAATCACCGGAGAGTACGTCGGTGGCAACTCGCCGGGCGCGGCGCAAATAAACACCTTCGCCGACTACCTCGTCGGCAAGAATCCGCTCGAACGTGAGCGTCACTGGAGCGAGATGAAACGCGCGCTGCGGAAGTACGATCGGATGGGGATCGGTCCGATCGACATCGCCCTGTGGGACTACGCCGGCAAGAAGTACGACGCACCGATCCACGAACTGCTCGGGACCTACCAGACGCGGTTCCCCGCCTACGCGTCGACCTATCACGGTGACGAGAACGGAGGGCTCGACACGCCGGAGGCCTTCGCGGACTTCGCCGAGGAATGTCTCGACATGGGGTACGGCGGCTTCAAAATCCACGGCTGGGGCGGTAGCGAAGGGTCCCGTGACCTCGATCGGGAAATCGCGGCCGTCCACGCAGTCGGTGAGCGAGTCGGCGACGAGATGGATCTGATGCACGACCCGGCCTGCGAACTGGAGACCTACGCCGACGCCCTGAAGCTCGGGCGCGCGATTGACGAGGAGGGCTTCTTTTGGTACGAGGACCCGTACCGAGACGGCGGCATCTCACAGCACGGCCACCGCAAACTCAGACAGGCGCTCGACACGCCTATCCTCCAGACCGAGCACGTCCGTGGCCTGGAGCCGGCGACGGACTTTGTGGCCAACGAGTCGACGGACTTTCTGCGCGCGGACCCGGAGTACGACGGCGGGATCACCGGCGCGATGAAGCGGGCGAAGGTGGCAGAAGGGTTCGGGCTGGACGTGGAGTTCCACGCCCCCGGTCCCGCACAGCGGCACTGCATCGCGGCGATTCGCAACACGAACTACTACGAACTCGCCTTGGTCCACCCCGACTGCCCGAACACCCAGCCGCCGGTGTACGAGGGGGGCTACTCCGATATGCTCGACACCGTCGACGACGACGGAATGATCGAGGTGCCCGACGGGCCGGGGCTGGGAGTCGACTACGACTGGAAGTACATCGAAGACAACTCCACCGGAAGCGTCCACACTTACAACTGACATGACCTACAGAGCCGGGATCATCGGGACCGGAGGTATCGCTGGGATGGGCATCCTCGGAATGCACGACGAGGAGGACATCGGCCGGAAGAAGGTCAAGGCCAGCCACGCCGGAGGGTACCAGGCGACCGAGGACGTCGAACTGGTGGCCGTCGCCGACATCGACGAGGCCAAACTCGAACGATTCGGCGAGGCCTGGGACATTCCACCTGACCGGCGGTACGTCGGCCACGAGTCGATGCTCGCGGCGGAGAGCCTCGATATCGTCTCCGTCTGTACGCCGTCATACCTCCACGCCGACCACGTCGTCGACGCCGCCGAGTCGGCGGCCGACCCCGGACTGATCTGGTGTGAGAAGCCCATCGCGTCGTCGGTCAGCGACGCCGAGGAGATGATCGCCGTCTGCGACGGAACAGACACGGAGCTGCTGATAAACCACTCCTTCCGGTTCACGACGAAGCTGCAGCGGCTCAGGGAGCTCATCCAGAACGAGGGCCTGCTGGGCGACATTCACTCCGTCGCCACGCAGTTCCGGATGGAGCTGTTGCGTAACTCCACGCACCTGCTAGACACGCTGGTGTACCTGCTCGACGCCCGCGCTGAACGGGTCTCCGGCTACATCACCGGCGAGAACGAGGCCGTCGACTCCCTCGAAGCCGAGGAACGCGTCGACGACGCCGGTGGCGGCGGGTTCGTGGTGATGGACGACGGGAGCTTCGTCACCATCGACTGCACCATCCCTCGGGAGGCCTCCTCGATGACGCTCCAGTTCATCGGCAGTGAGGGGAAACTCTACCTCAACAACGACGACGGGGAGTGGCGGTACTGGCGGCTCGACGACGGCACCCACGTCGAGGGCGACCTGCCGGGGATCGAGGGCGCGTGGACGTGGGACGAAGACTATCGCGACGCCTTCGCCAACGCCGCCGCCGCCGCCGTCGGCGTCCTGGACGGGACCGTCGAGAACCCCTCGACGGGCGAGGAGGCGACCCGATCGCTGGAGATCATCATCGGGTTCTACGTCTCCCATTACACCAACGGACAGGTTTCGGTCCCGCTCGCTCGGCCGCTGCGGGACGTGACCGTCACGTCGTGGTAAGGCGACGCCCGCGCGAGCGGGCGGAAAGGGTTATTTCGGCTCAGCGCTTCCCGTCGGTATGACCGCAGACGCCAGCCGAGTACTGCTCGCTCACACCGACGATGAGACCGTCGCCGAGGAGTTACGCACAACCGCATACGTGCAATACCTCCGTCGGTCGACGGCCGGCCCGGTCGCGGTCGGGGACAAGTGGTCGGAGGTGGTCTCGGACGGGTGCGGCCAGACGACGCGGGTCACGCTTACCGTGCGCGCAGTTCAGGACGGCCGGCGGATCGGTCCGGAAACGGCGATCGAATACGAACTGGCCAACGGGTGAACGTACTCAGACAGTCGTTACGTCGTTCGCGAGATGACCGACGCTTTCGATGTCGATGTGGACCTCGTCGGCCGGCGTCAGCGTGAACCCCTCCTCCGGGACGAGCGAGGTCCCGGTGAGGAGAACCGCCGACTCGGGGACGGAGTTGTGTCGACTGAGGTACGAGACCAGTTCCTCGCAGGTCCGGACCATCTTGCCCGTCGAGGTCTCCCCCTCGTAGACCGTCTCCCCGTCGCGTTCGACGGTCATCGTCATCGCGAGGTCGTGGGGGTCCCCGACGGCCTCGGGCGTTGCGACACAGGGGCCGAGCGAACAGCACCGGTCGTACACCTTCGCCTGCGGGAGATAGAGCGGATTCTCTCCCTCGATAGAACGGCTGCTCACGTCGTTGCCGGCGGTGTAGCCGACGATATCGCCCTCATACAGAACGATTCCCAGTTCCGGTTCGGGGACGTTCCACTCGGAGTCGCTGCGAACGCCGACCGCCTCGCCGGGCGCGACCACCCGGTCCCAGGTCGCCTTGAAGAACACCTCCGGACGCTCGGCCCCGTAGACGTCGAGGTACATCTCCGGCATCCCGCTCTCCGCTTCGCGGGCCTGTTCGCTGATCTCGTAGGTGACGCCCGCCGCCCACACCTCGTCGACGAGTGTCGGGATCCCGACGGCCTCCTCGTCCGGGACGGGGATCGTCTCGGTCTCGTCGAGGAGGTCGCCGGTCACCTCGTCGACGGTCCGGTCGCTCACGTTCGCGACGTACGCGAGATCTTCGAACGCCGTCACGTTCGGCCGGGCCGCAGTCAGGTCGTAGGCGTCGGCGCCCCTCCTCGCGACGAGGCGGGGACCGTCGGCTCCGACTGTGCGATAGTATCGCATACGGCTCACTTCGACGGGCACCGACTTGTCGGTTCCGGTGGTCTCCCAAAGCTTCTCGTAAGTCGGTCGCGTCAGTACGGCTGATGACGGAGACTAGCCACAACTATGTCGACGGCGAGTGGGTCGCCGCCGACACCGGAGAGACCTTCACGGTGCGCAACCCTGCCGACCGATCGGACGTCGCCGGCGAGTTCCAACAGTCGGGGACCGAAGACGCCGAGGCGGCCGTCGAAGCCGCCGCCGAGGCCAGCGAGACGTGGGCCGACACGCCCGGACCCGAACGGGGCCGCGTACTGCGGGCGGCGGGGCAGAACCTCGCGGACCGCAAGGACGAACTCACCGAGACGCTCGTCCGCGAGGAGGGGAAAGCCCGGCCTGAGGCGGCCGGCGAGGTCCAGCGCGCCGTCGACATCTTCGCGTACTACGCCACGAAGGCGAGCGACGTCGGGGGGACGGTGAAAGCCTCGAGCGGCGAGCAAACGCGGCTGTACACGGTGAACGAACCGGTCGGTGTCGCGGGCCTCATCACGCCGTGGAACTACCCGATCGCCATCCCGGCCTGGAAGATCGCGCCGGCGCTCGCGACCGGCAACACGATCGTGTTCAAGCCGGCCTCGCAAGCCCCCGGCGTCTCGCGGAAGCTCGTCGAGTGCCTGGACGAGGCCGGGCTGCCCGACGGCGTCCTCAACTACGTCACCGGCCCCGGCAGCGAGGTCGGCAAGACCTTCTCGACGCACGAGGCCGTCGATGCCGTCTCGTTCACGGGGAGTTCGGCGGTCGGTGACACTGTCGGCCAGCAGGCCAACGAGACCGGCAAGCGGGTCCAACTGGAGATGGGCGGTAAGAACCCCGCCGTCGTGATGCCAAGCGCCGACGTCGACGAGGCCGTCGACATCGCCGCGAGCGGCGCCTTCGGTGTCACCGGACAGGCCTGTACGGCCACCTCACGGGCCATCGTCCACGAGGACGTCTACGACGAGTTCGTCGAGGGTGCCGTCGCGGCTGCCGAGGCCATCGAGGTCGGCCCGGGCCTTGACGAGGCCGAGATGGGCCCGCAGGTTAGCGAGAGCGAACTCGATAGTACCCTGGAGTACGTCGATATTGGCGTCGACGAGGGAGCGACACTCGAAACCGGCGGCAACGAGGTCGATGTAGGCGACGGCTTCTTCGTCGAACCCGCGGTGTTCTCCGATGTCGAGCCCGATATGCGGATCGCGCAAGAGGAGATCTTCGGACCGGTGCTGGCCGTCATTCCGGTCGGAAGCTACGAAGAGGCAGTCGAGGTCGCCAACGGCGTTCGCTACGGCCTCTCGGCCAGCATCGTCACACAGGACCTCTCCGAGGCGAATCGGTTCGTCGATGACTCCGAATCCGGCGTCGTGAAAGTCAACGAGGAGACCACCGGGCTGGAGTTACACGTCCCGTTCGGCGGCATGAAAGACTCATCTAGTGAGACCTACCGCGAACAAGGTGACGCCGGACTCGACTTCTACACCATCTCGAAGACGGTGTATATGAACTACTAACCTGTCGCGTCCAGGGTCGTCCCGCCGAACGAAACTCGGTGTATGTCCAACCTGTTCCGGCTCGCCGTCGTACCAGCGCACCGTCGCGAGCGCGCCATTCCCGACCGTCTCCTCCTGTTCGACTGTCTCCGAATCGTACTGCAGGCCGAACCAGAGCGTCCGATAGACGGTTACCTCGAACGTCGTCGACACCACGAAGAACGCCTCGTGGTGGAGGTAGTCGAGATGGTCAGCGACGATCTCGTCGAGGGTGAGCCCGGTGGCGCGGGGCTTCGGCTCGACGACCGTCGACGGTCGATCCTCATCGGCGAGGTAGCCGTCGACGGCGTCTGCCTCGAGGCCATCGGCCAACTCCGACAGCAGCTGTTTCGCCCACTTCGAGTCGGTGTCCTCGCCACCGAACGGCGACTCACCCGAGATTCGGTGCTTGAGCTTCAGGTTCGCTGCGCCCCAATGGCTGTAGTGGAGCGTATACTGTCCGTCTGTACGTTCGTACGCAACAAGTGCGCGGTGTCCCATCGAGCAATCACCTTACGGGGCGACCGCGACTGGATCGCCCCGCACCCCTCCCGGGGAACGAACAACGCTACTCGTCGATCGGGCTGGGGGAACTGAGGTCCGCGTGGAGGACTTCGCCGTCGCGAACGACGTACCGCTTGGCCAGGACTGGGAAGCGGCACTTGGTGAACCCCGCCGTCTGGATATCGAACTCTTCGTCGGCTTCGAGGTAGTCGGCGAGTTCTCGCAAGAACTCGTGGGTCACGATACCGCCCTCATAGTCAGGGAGATCGTTCTCTCGCGCCTCGTACACTTCGAAATCGTCGAATCCCCAGATGGTGAGCTCTCCCTCTTCGGTAACCTCCCAATCGAGCGTTCCGAAGCAGTAGTTCTCACAGAGCTCGCGGACTGCCTGCGGATCCGATACGATCGCGCCCGTCGACGTCGTCGCAGCTTGTAGTGTCGCCATGTTTGGACTTCACGGGGTCGCCCCCGCACCCCTGTCGGGGGCGATAAACCGACGCAAGAGGTGCCTCCCGAGGCGTGGCCGGCGCTCCAGTTAGGAGTCTGCGTGGGCGTCCGTCCCAGCTCCGTCGCCCGGCCGCGTGAGAAGGCTCACCTCTTCCAGGAGGTCTCTCGCGGTCTCGACTCGCTCTCGATCCGCTTCGTCCAATCGGTCGACGTCGAGTCGGTTGAGATTGCTGAGTACACAATGCATCCGGTAGCCCTGTTTGAACTCTTGCTCCATCGGAAGCGCCTCACCGCTCGCCGGCGCGGAAAGACTCCCCATCGAGACTGGCGTCGGGCTTGCAGGAGCTCGCGACCTTAACCAACGAACCTCGACACTACTCGCAGGGTGTTGGTTAATCGACGGCCAGCACTGGTCCTACTCAAGACTGGGGCCGTAGCGAGCCGAGCCACACACCCGGCACTCCCAGATCGGTTGTCCCGTCCACGCCTCATCCGGGACCGACTCGTGGGTCTTGAACCGATGGTCGGTCGCCCGTCCACAGTTTTGACAGTCGAGTTGCTGCGTCGTCGGTACCGATGACACCTGGCGATCAGCGGCAGCCTCGCCAGTGGATTTGGTCAGCGCCATCGCTGGAACCAGCCACACCGCGTCGTCGGTGTCGTCGAGGACCGCGTCGAGACGCGACGCGTCGCGGATGCCGTCCCCACGCTGGTCGTAGAGCCGCGTCGGGGGCTGCTGCTGGTGCGCCGTGGCTCTCTGCCCGTGCCACCCAGTCCGGTCGCGGGCGGCACTGAGAAGCCGCTCTCCCTCCTCTGAGGCCACCTGTACCGCGTCGGGGAGTGAGGGCCATTGATCGGCCAGCTGGCGCGCCGGCGCCTCGTCGAGGTCGTAGATGAGTGTGTAGTCGTCGACGGCCGGCTCCGCCTCGTTGGCAGAGAGGAGGTTTGCCGCCGCGCCGCCCTTCGCGACGGCGCCGTAGAACGTGGTCGACTCGACGACCAGGTGGACGATGCCGAGGACCGTCGTCGACGCTGCCTCGTCCGTGCTAATCGGGTCACTCCCGAGATAGTTGGTGAGACAGAACCGGCATTTCGTCTGGCCGTCTGGGACTGACGCCCCACAGGACCGGCACTCGCCGTCGGGTACCGTCGGCGCATCGGGGTAGCCACCAGCGCTCGTCGCGACCCGTTGCCGCCGGGGGGCACCCTCACACCCGTCGTCCAGCCTCGTGTCCGGAATCTGGGACGCCTCGCCGGTCGGCCGCAGTTCCTCGAAATCCAGATACAGATTACTCATCGATTGACTCATGGATTGTCCCGGCTTCGTATTTCAACTTCAGGTGGACTGTGCTCCCTGCCGTCTTCCGTCTATAGCAGATCTCATGAACTCAGCTATGGGAACATCTTATACTTCATGAGACCGTAGAACGTAGCAAGAGAAGATTCGCATGAGCAGCAACGACACCAAGCACGTCCAAACCGAGCTAAGCGAGGACGAGTACGAACGGTTCCGCGAGTTTGCGAGGGAACACGGGCTGTCGCTCAAGGAAGCCGGCCACGAGGCGCTCATCGAGTGGGTCGAGCGCCAGCAGCAAGCGGACCCCAACGACCCGGCGTTCACCGTCCTCGACGACCTCGGGGACGAATCGCTTCCAGCGTCGGCGGAGACGGATGCTCGCGAGGAAGACGATCTCACCGAAGAGTGGCACGGCAGCGACGAACCGTTCACGCTCGCCGATGACCCGTCCGCACAATCCTGAACTCGAATGGCTGACCCAGTCGAAACCCCGATCGGCACGGTCACGGCCGAGCATTTTCGCCCAGGTCACGTCCGACATCAGGTCGTCGTCGGTCCGAAGTTCCTGTATGCATTATTCAACTCCCAAGACCAGATGCACGCAGTCTCGCGGGCGTTCATGGCGTTCGTTCGCGACGGCGACCTCCCCTATCGTCGACTCGTCGTTAATGACCACATCGCCGACGAGGCGGCCACACGGCTGAAAAAGCAGGCCTCGATGCGGAACGCAGCGTCGTTCCTGACAACGCTCGACGAGAGCACGCTCTATCAGTTCGAAGGCGTCTCCGCGGACGTCTTCGATGCCGCCAAAACGATGTTCGTCGAGTGGACCGATCTGGATGCCTCATTCACCGACTTCGTCGTCGCCGCACACATGGACGAGTTGGAGGTCGATCACATCCTCACCTACGACCGGCATTACGATGCGTTCGATGTGACGACGCTCCCGTATCGCAGTCAGATCTAGCGGTGCCAAGCATGTTGGAATCCCCACGGAATGGCGTCCAATCGTGGACCGAGTCGATGAGCGCCCGCGACCGTATTCGAGCCGTCGCTGAGACGCTCCGCGAACCCCGGTCAGTCAACTGGATCAGCGAGCAAGCCGACGCCGCCTGGAGCACGACCAACGAGGAGCTCCAGGATCTCGTCGACCAGGGCCAGCTGCGACGCGTCGAGGCCGGCGAGACGACGCGCTACCAGCCCGACTACACGCGACTGCTTTTCGAGGAAATCCGCACGCTCATCGAGGAGAATACGCGCGAGGAGTTGCGGAACGAATTGGCCGCAATCACCGAGGAGATCGAGGAGTGGCAGGCAACCTTCGATGTCGAGACGTGGGAGGAGCTCGAACAGTCGCTCGCCGACGGCGACCTCACAAGTGAGGAACTCCACGAACGTCGTGACGTGATCATGCGGTGGGAGGAGAATCTGGAAGACCGTCGCCTCATCAAGCACGCGTTGGCGCTCTACTCGGATGTTGAAGCCGCTCGCGAACAGCGGATCGACGTGATTGAACGAACCGCACGCTAATTCTACTTTAGGGTGGGTTTGAGGCGCTATTCAGTCTGTCCACGTCGTCGTTTTCGTACGTTGCTCGCCACATCGCATGGACAGCACGGGTCACGAGTGACACCTCGGTCACGTCGATACAGGACGGTTCGGCGGCCGTCGTGGCTGCGTCGGGAGGTGAGTGGAAATGAATCTCGGGGGAGTGGGTATTCGGATGGCGGTCAAATCGCCAGTTGACATCGTTGCTATCGACGTAGTGAAACGAATACATCCCCAGTTCGCTCCACTGGATATCGAGCCGAGCGCTGTCGGCGTCGCCGAGGCCGTCGCTGAGCGTGATCTGCAATTCCGTAGGCGCAACGACGTCATCGTACGCCGTGGCGTCGACCAAGGGCTCAAGTTCGATCCAGAGATCACGAATTCGTTGGAGCGCTGGGAGATAGATCGGACCGAACTCGCCGGCACGGTCGTCCCCGTTCATACAGCGAGCTGGTGGCTGGCCTCGTCGTAGGCGAGTGCGGCTTGGGCGACAGCGAGATTCTGCCGCGTCGTTCGCCACGCGGTGAGGTCGTCCCACCCCTCCGTCTCGTCGGCGTCAAGTTGCTGGGCGAGTTCCTCCGGTGACACCGCGTCGTAGCGGTCCTGGTAGTTCCGGATCTCGGCCTTCATTTCCTTGATGCCGTCGAGCAACTCCGACTGATTGACTTCCTCACGCAGCTCGCGGATCCGGGACATCAAGATCCGGTCGCTGTTGCGCTTGTACAGCGTTGTTTGGCCGTCCGGTTCCGTCTCGGCAAACCCGGTGTTCACGAGCGACTTGCAGTGTCGACGGGCCGTTGGCTCGCTCACGAGGGCGCGGTCGGCGATCTCGGCTGCCGACTGTCCCTCGTGGGTCTGTTCGATGATTTCGTACACTCGCTCGAACGGCGTGGTGTCGGCTTTCCAGTCGGCTTTGACATGCTCGTTGACGTCATCCCATGTCTCGGTCATACTGGATGCTACACGCTCTAAGAACAAATAATTTTCCGAGGAAATTATTCCTTTCAACGGTGCTTGTACAGGAGCATTGTCAGGCACCCTGCTCCTCTAAAGTATCTCGATGCGACCGGATGGTCGTTGCAGTGACGCTCGCCACCTCAGCGACTTCCTCCTGCGTCAGCCACCGTCCCTCTTCGCGACCCGCCTTGTACAAACAGGCCGTTGCGAATCCTGACGGTTTGACACCAGACGCTGCCCCTGATGATTCTGACTGCTCAGCCAACCTCCGAGCTCGCTGTCGGAGAAAGCGGGTAGCAGCGACGGGGTCGCGCGGCGAGAATCGCAAACCGTTATCTAACCTGTGTGTGTTTGTCGCAGTATCCTGATGCCGGACACTAATATCATAGTCCCTGATACGCTGCTGGCGGATGTCGAGGAGTTTGCGTCGCGCTATTACCCGATGGTCACGGATACGTACGAGTCACGGGAGTCGAGTATCGGGTGGCTTGGACCGGTGATCGAGTGGACGGAGGAGACGGCGGAGGAGTACGGGTGGGAGTATCTCGATGATGGTGGGGCGCGGTTCATAGTCAAGATACCATCGGCGGCCTGTGCCGCGTTTGATGGGCCGCCACTGGTGCTCAAGCTCCCGATCTACCGGGATGATCCGAGGGATGGTCGGTACCAGAACGCGTGTGAGGCGAACTTGTGGGCGGAGGCACCGGACGAACTGCGGCCGTACCTGGTGCCGGTGCTCGCGTCCGGCCAACTGTATCGGTGGCTGCTGATGCCGTATGCCGAGACCGGGTCGGTTGATCGAGAGCTGATTGAACAGCGGTCGCAGGAGCTGGTGCATGACTTGGGTATTGCGACGAACGAAGTGGTGGCAGCGCAGAACTGGGGCGTTTGGAATGGTGAGCCCCGGTTGATCGACTACGGGCACGAGGTCTCCCAGTTTGTGCTGGATGACGGGGTTCAGGTGTCGGTTGAGGATTATGCGCCGGAGATCCCGGCGTCGTACGAGGACGACGAGACCGATGACGGCGACGTGGATGGCGAGGACAGCGATAAGCAGTCGCAGGAGGAGACAGTGGATGGCCCGGACGCTGAGCAGGTAGTCTTGGATGGGACGGACCTGCTGCCGGCGGAGAAACGGGAGATCCGGGGAAAGGCAGCAGGGCATGCAGCATCAGCTGGTGGAGCCATGGGGGTCGATGATTTTGATATCGAGGTTGTAGAGACGATTCCGTCGACGGATTCAGCCTTCGGTGTTGACGTGACGCTCATCACGAAGGAGACGCGGATCCGATTCGACTGACGTATGAGGGGCGTGGGGATTGGCGTTTGTCTGCGGGCAGCCCCGAACGCTGTACTGGGCCGCCGCGTTTCTGGACTTGAGGCGCGCGGATTCAAACCGACAGCGACTGGCCGATAGATTCGGCTGTCCGTCTTCATATCTCGTCGGAATATATTCTAGGTGCACGTCCTCCTCACCGCGAGGGGGCGACGAGCTTGCGCTCTGAAGTTTGAGTGCCTCTTCCCTCTCAGACTATGAATTTGATGCCGTTGCAAATCGACTCACGCCGCCTTGAGTTCGTCTCTCCGGGCACGAACTGTTACAGCTGACATCCCTGCAGCATCCGCAACTCTCTGCTGTGTGAGTGACATTCCGTGTTCCTGTGCAGCTTTGTATATGCAGGCCGCCGCGACACCACTCGGACGACACCCGTTTGAAATAGCAGTTTCTTGATGGTGCTTCGAGAGTGCCACTGCTCGACGCCGGATGGCGTCTGAAATGCTAAGCTCTGACGCGAGACGGGGGATGTACTCACTCGGGCGAACTGGCTGAGTCGGGAGCCCAAGTTCTGTATTCAGGGTCTTGTACGCATTCGCGACTCTCGATTGTTCGATGCGTGCTGCGTCGACGACGTCGTCGAGTAACCGCGTGTGGCCGTTACTGCCGCGGCGACTGGTGCGCCGCACCCTTCGGTGCGCAAACAAACTCTCAGTAACTCACAGGTTGACCCGTTGTCAAGGTCGTGGCTGCGCGCGCAGCGGAGTCCTCGTGAGCAGCGCGAACGAGGACTCGTGAGACGAGCGAATGCGAGTCTCACGGAGCGAGCACGGAGCGGAGGGTGGGGAGGTGGGGTCAGGGTCGGCCCGGCACCTAGCAAAAAAGAGAGCCGCGATGACCAGCTATTCCCCCCACCGACCGCGCTCAGGGAAATGCAGGGTCGACCACCCAGTGACGGCCAGGGAGACGCGTCCCTCGTACCAGTTCCGTGCCGCCCCGTGAATGCGCACCCGCTCGCCTTCTTCGATCCAGGGGGCATTCGATTTCTCCCAGATCGTCACCTTGGTTTGCCCGCTCTCGTCCGCGATGAGGCCAACTTGAGCGATGGCTGGTGAGTCACTATCCCAGAGCACCTCGATTTGACCTTCGATGCTCACCTCTTTGCGATTGACGTCCTCGAGCTTCTCGATGGGAATCACCGTCCCGGGTGCCGTCTGCAGCTCCTCGAACACCCCGACGACCGCGCTCATCAGGTCTTTTCCACCGACGACGGCTTCACCCAGCCGCCGGCCAATCGCTGCTCGCGACCAGCCATCCAGCTTCTTCGCCAGCCGCATCGACTGCTTGTTCACGGCCGCCAACTGCTCCTGCGTGAGCTCTGCACGAGGATCGTCTCGCTCCGGGTCCGCCATCGGATTCACGCTTGCCGCCCGCTTCTGGAACTCAGCACGCCGCGCAGCGCTCCGCTTCGCTGCGATATCCCGCGTGCGCTGCTCACGACCATCCTGCATTCCCAGCTCGGCTTGGGCACTGATGCGCTCCAGTTCGGCTTCCCGCGCCTGAATGCGCTCTTCCTGTTCGAGGGTGACGCCGTGAATCCGATCCTCGCTCGTGTCCGCGATCCCGTCCGGGTGGTTCGCATCCACCTTCGCCTGCGTCTCCTGCTCGACCGCCGCCTCGAACTCCGGCGTCTCGTCGACGACCGGGAAGCCGTCTTCATCGACCGCCTGCTCGTCCGCTTTTTCGAATGCCTGTTCATCCACCGTAACGACCTTGCGACTCGAGTTGGTACTAGACATTGGGTACTCACCGTACCTGTGAAGGCGCTCACGCGCCGACACCGCGATGCTTCAACATCGCGGTTTTCCGACGACAACGACCGACAGAACCATCTGCGCGCTCTCGCTCGCGCCTTCGCGAGCGCCCTACCGGGCGCGAGCGAGAGCGCGCCTCAGGGAGGCCATCCAACCAGCACCGCGCGCCGACCCGACCGGAGCAAGCGTCCAGCGGAGTAAGCGTGGGGGGTGAGCAGCCACGCCGCGCAACCCCTCGCGGTTACCCGCTGGCGTCGAGACCAGATTCATTTTAGCCCGGAACGCGGTCGAGTGACGGAGGAACGAGACCGCGACAGCCCGGAATGGTCGGTCGCGAGCGATGCGGAGGGCGGAAGCGGCGAGCGGTGCGTGCCGTCCGAACTCCATCTAATCAAGGAGTGCCCGCATACCCGGAGTGATATCCCCCGTTCCGAGACGGAACGATATCCTCCACAGGAGGATGTGAACGGGTTTCGATCCAGATGCGCCAGAAGCGTCACCCACGAGGGTTTCTCGCTCGGTTCCTGGTGGATCGCGGCACTATCACGAGTGCACCCACCCCGCGACGAGTCATCGCCTCTCAATTTTCAAGACAGGCTCTCTCATCGCAGGTCATCGATTCGATATGCGTTGACTGCCAACCTACGGCCGTAGGCAGACCACCCGGAGTGACAGCCTCGCCACATGGCCCCTCACACAGGAGGGGAGTATCGAGGTTTCAGGACTGAACGCGTGATGCGTCATCGCTGTGACGGGCTCTGTTCACGAGATCCTGTGGCACTGTCACGGGTGCGCCCATTCCGTAGCGTGTCATCGCTGCCCGGTTTCCAAGGACAGCTCTCACCCCACGGATTGAGGCGACCAGCGATGTTGGCCGCCGCGTTGATATCGGCCTGATAGACCGACACCCAGCAGTCGTCGTTGGTACAGCGGAACTCCGCCTGTTCGGGGCGGGCGCCGATGTGGCCGCAGGCGTGGCAGATCTGGGACGTATACGCTGGGTCGACGTACCGAACAGGAATCTCCGCGTCGGCAGCCTTGTCTGCGAGTCGCGTTTGCAGCTGGCCGAAGGCCCACGCATGGAGTCGCCGATTCATGTGTGGGCCGAAGTTGAGGCCCTCTTGTATCGACGTCAGCTGCTCGAGGACGAGTACCGGCTGATCGAATCCGGCGGCATACTCCACAGCGTTTCGCGTCGCCGTCTCGATCTCGTCGCGAAGCGCGTTCCGGAAGTACGCCGCCTGCTCGTCAATTCGCCACGCTGCGGCATCGCGTTCCTGCAGCCGTTGGAGTGTCGTCTGCAACGTCTGGTTGAGGTGGCGGGCTCTGCCACCATCCACGAGCAATGGATTGACTGGCCGCCCGTCCACGAGCGCACAGCCGGTCAAGAGAATCGCTTCGCCGACGTCGAAGCCGACCGGCGTGCAGGTCTCGTAATCGATCTCAGGTTGCGTTGTTGGGAGTTTGAGTGGAACGTGCAGTTCCCAGCGAGCCTGTCGCGGCCGGGTGATCAGCTGTAACTGGCCGGCAGTGGCCTCGCCGTCAAGCAACTGGAGCCACCACTCGCGTTGATCTGGATTGATTGCGAGCGGAATCCAGAAGTTGGTGCCGCGGCCGGGTTGGGGAACTTCCCAGCAGAATGCGTGCGTCCGGTCGGTGGCATGATCGAACACCGCCGCTCGGTTGGTAAATCGAATCGGTTGGGTCTCGCTGAGCTCTGCTGACCCGCTCTTGAGGAGGCTTGGAACATGCCGTTTCAACGCATCCTTCGCTTGGTACGGGAGGTCGTAGGGCGTTACAATATCGTTGACTGCCGTCATCGTCGTTGCGTTGGCGTCGAACGCTTCACAAAGGGCTTCCCGATAGGTCGACTGCAGGTTCTGAAGCTTCTGTTCTTTATGTGTCGTCGGCTCGACGAGCGACGCAACGACCGTTCGGATTCGTTCGTCTGGCATAGTTGTCGAGGCACGTCTGCACTTCCGCGCGCCTCCGCCCATCGCGGGCGCGAAAAAACAACGGCGAGTCGAACGAAAGTCACATCACTGCTTGCTGTTGCCTCACATCCGTGGGACGTAGCCAAGGTCTTCGACGTCGTCCGCGTAGTCACGGAGGAGATTGACGAGGACGAGTTCGGGAACGCCGGATGCTGCTTGTTCGACTAACCACTCTTCGAGGTCCGCCTCTGCTTGCTCGATCTCGTTGAGGTCAACCGACATTGATCCGGTCCACCTCCCGTCGTTGGGTACGTTGGTTCATCTTGCATCACTGAAGTTGCGTCACAGGCCTGTTGAGACGCCTGTACCCCTGACTGGCGAAAAACAACTTTTACAACCATTATGATGATCTCTCGTACTCCGGTCTCGAAGGCAAGAGCAACACCCACTGCCCGTGAGCAGTAACTGATTTGGCGGTTGTCTGTCTTTTCCAAGTATGAACGGTCGGCATACCGCTATCACCCTCCTGAGCGTCATCCGACTCGAGTTCCGCCGACACCGCCGCTCGCGCGGCACAGTCGGGACGCTTGCTGGCCTCACACTGTTCTGTACCTTCTGGAGCCTCCACAACCTCTCCATCTCAGCGTATCCGCCGGATGCGTCGCGGGTGAACGACGGCGTGTTCTCCATCGTCGCCCCCGGTCAGGATCTCCTGTTACTTGATGTCGCTACTTCTGTCTTCGTCGGCCCGTTGTTGCTCTGTGCTGGCGTCCTGCTCGGCGTGGGGACTGTCATGACGCCCCGTGTCGAGGGGACGCTCCGGACGGTCCAGACCTTCCCGTACAGTCGGCGGAGCGTGTTTATCGGTCTGGTCATTTCCCGGATCGCGGTCGTTGCGGTCGTCGTCGCTGTCCTCACGGTTTGCACCGTCGGCGTCGCGTCCTTCGCTGGGATTCGACTCTCCTTGGCGGTGGTGTTCGGCTTCGCCGTTCTCCTGACACTCCACGTGGCTGGCGGCGTCGCTGTCGGCGCGATGCTCTCCACGCTCCAGAGCCAACCCGTCGTAGTATACCTGCTCGGAGTTGTCGCCGCCGTCGGCCTGCTGGTCCTCGGTGGGCTTCTCTCCTCGCAGTTCCTGCCGGCCGGTGTAGTCGCACCGCGGACCGCCTTCCACGTCGCACTGGCTGGCCTACACGAGAACTGGACGGCACTCTTCCAGCAGGCGCTGGCGGACACGACGGGCGAAGTTCGACCGCTGTTCGGTTCCACGGTGGTAGGAGTCCTCGTGTTATGTGCGTGGGTGCTGGTTCCAACACTGCTCGGTGCAGTCAGTTACGAACGGGGGGATCTCCACTGATGACGGACGCAGCCCACCACGACACGCCCGCGATTGTGACCGACGGATTCACCAAGCGATTCGGCTCCCTCACGGCCGTCAAAGAGCTCAACATGACGGTACCGGCTGGATCGGTGTACGGTTTGCTTGGACCGAACGGGGCGGGAAAATCGACGACGATCGACGCGCTTGTCGGACTCGTCCACCCAACAGAGGGGGCAGTCCGTGTTCTCGGGTTGGACGTCCGGACCTCGCCGGTCGAGATCCGCCGACGAACCGGCATTCTGCCGGACGGATTCACTCCGTACGAGCGCCTGACCGGTCGGGAGCACCTCGATGCCGCCGCCTGCGCGAACGGCGTGGCGGTCGATACGGACGAGGCGCTTGCACGAGTCGGACTCGCCGACGCCGCCGACCGCACCGCTGGCGGCTACTCGCACGGAATGAGCCAGCGGCTGGGGCTGGCGATGGCGCTCGTCGGCGCACCCGACCTGCTCGTGCTCGACGAACCGGCGGCTGGACTTGATCCACACGGGATCAAGTTGTTGCGACGTATCATCCGCGAGGAACACGCCCGCGGCGCGACCGTCTTGCTCTCGACACACCAACTTGCACAGGTCGAAGCAGTCTGTGACACGGTCGGCATCATCGACGATGGACAGCTTGTCGCGGAGGACTCCGTAGAGACCCTCCGGCGCACCGTCGGGACCGAGACGACGCTCCGCATCCGGCCGGCCGGATCACTCGACCGGGCCAGAGATCTGCTGCGGGACCTCGACGGCGTGGCTGGGGTGACTGCCGAAGGCGGCATGCTCGTTGTACGGTGTGACGCCGAACAGGAAGCCGCCGACGTCATCGCCGAACTCGAACGCTCCGACGTGACGCTCGAATCGTACGAGAAATCCCTCCCCGGTCTCGAACAGGTGTTCGAGGCCTACACCGACGAACGGTGACGGGTCGTTCGTCGCTTCGTCGGCTAGCGGCACAGACGGGTTGCGTCGCCCGACAGGAACTCCTGTGGCTCCGGCGTGGCTGGACAGTGCCCGCTGTTACCGTCCTGTTCGCCCTCGCGGTCGTGAGTGTCGTTCGGCGGGCTGACCCGCCCAGTTCAGGGGAACAACCACTCACCCTCCTCGCGCTGGTCCCCAACGGTGATCCTCTCTCACCGACTGCGGTCGTTCTGTTCACCCTCGCACGCGTGCTGACTCTTTTGCTTCCGCTCGTCACCGTGGTACTCGCTGCTGGCGCGCTCGCCGGCGACGTCGAGTCAGGACGACTCCGGACGCTCCAGACGTTCCCGGTCTCACGTCGCGCGGTTGTCGGTGGGAAACTCCTCGCCCGATCGGTCGTCGTGGGGAGTGTGGTTGCGTTGGGCTTGCTCGCGGGCGCGCTTGTGTCGTGGCTCCGATTCGGTACCGTTGACCCGGTCAGCTACGGCCTGTTCCTCCTCATCTCTGTGGGGTTCTCGCTGTCGCTAACAGGGATTACCGTGGCAGTCTCGACGTTGACTACGGCGCGCTCTCGGGCAATCGCCCTCTCGCTGGGACCGCTTCTCGGCTGCGCGTTCTTCGGAGTTGACCCGGGTGTCCCCACAGTGCTTCGGACTGGACTGCTCGTTCAACCGTACCAGCTCCTCGTTGCGGGGACTCACTCCCAGATTGTCGCCATCCCGCGGGTGGTGTCGACTGGCTTCCCGCAGGCTCCAATCGACGGGCTCGTCCTCTCCGACGGGATTTCGCTCTGTGCGCTGTGCGCGTGGCCCGTTGTTCTCCTCGGGCTCTCGGCGAGTCGGTACCGTCGTCGAGACCTGTAGAACACTTGTGGTCTCTCCGACACGCGGAGCCCGCGTCGAACGACTTGGTCGGTGCTTACAGCGAGCCCTCTACGAATGGTCGGTCGCGAGCGACGCGGAGGGCGGCAGCGGCGAGCGGGGCGGGCCGGTACGTACACACCTGTCCAGCCGACCACGTCGCTCGGTGAGCCAGCCACCGTCCTGGCGGACTCAGAAAGGGCGAGGCCGCCTCGGCCGTCCCCCGACCCCGCAAGCACCGCAGGCACGAGGCGCGCAGCGGCGTTCTCGTGAGCGAAGCGAACGAGGGCCAGCGAGACTGCGTCTCGCGCGGTCGCGGGACGTCGAGCGGCCGAGGGCTTTCGACGGTGATGCTTTACAATCGCGTGTTCACTATCGGCACCCGAATGTCTGGCCTCTATGATGCGATTATGTTGCGTGCTGCGGACAGTGAATACATCGACCCCGAACACGTCTGGCCGCTCGGAATCGGCTGCACCGTCGTCCTCATCGCTCTCGTCGATATTCGTGCTCTGAACCAGCTACTGGCGTCCCTTGACGGATTCACGCAGCTACGACAGCTGCTGGTAATGGCGTTGAAAGGGATAGGCGCGGGGATGATCGCCCATTTCGCCTACAGTACGAGCGAGATCTCGTTTCGAAGCCGCCAAACGCTCCAGAGCAAGGAACGCGCGCTTATGATCATCCTCGGAGTTGGTGTCGGCGCCGGCCTTTTGGTCGACGTCGTCATCCCGCAGCTGGTCGAACCCTTTCCGTTCGTCGTGGTCCAGACCGCTGGACTCCTGCTTGTGGTTGGTATGTGGTATCTGCACTTGTTGATCGAGAATTGGAAGCTGTCGAATGAGTGGCCCCACGTGCTGAGTGGGCTCCTCATTGCCTTCGGTCCGTATGTTCCCTACTTGTTGTAGGATATCTCTGGGGACCTTCTGAGGGGCGGTATCTGGATAGGTCTCAATCGCCCTGTGAGTTCAGTTCGTTGAGAAACTGGCCAGCGGTCGTCCCGATACGAACGCCGTCGATGTTGGACATTTCGAGGTTATAGGTGGCGGTCCGGTAAGGCGCACCGTCGACGAGAACACGATGAATGACGGTACGGACGGGGCTGGTCCCGTACCTGTCGACGGCACTCGCCATTAGCTCGTCGAGATGCCCGTCCTGGTGATCTGTCCGGGGATGCTGGGCGCGCTCGAACACAAGTTCCACCACGTCGTCTACTGACGCGTGTTCTGGATTCTCGGTACGTTCACGAACGTCGTAGAGAGTCTCGGAATCGGTCATCGGTACTCACTCTGGGGTATCCGCGTCAGTATCTGCCGTCGATGGCTCCAGTCGTCGCTGCCGACGAACCTCGGCTAGGGCGTCTTCGAGGGTGGCCAGACATTCGATCGCCGCGAGTTCGTCGGTGATCTCGTCGAGGAGTACAGCTCGTTCGATGGCGGTCTCGTCTCCTTCGGTCGTCTCTATCGAGGCAACGCAAACCTGGCGCTCCTCGTGCCACCCACAGTTCCAACAATTCCGTGAGACCTCGATACACTCGTCTTCATTCGCTGCAAGGAGTGCGTCGGTGAGTGACGCCGAAGGCGGGTGGTCCGGCCCGACTTCGAGTGTAACCGAGGACCCGCACGCGGGGCAGTCCATGATCTTCCCGAAGAGCGCCTGTCTGTTGAAGATAGTGGAGCGATTCGAGTGTCGCACAAATACGCCGTGATGGGAGAAGATTTCTTTTTCCGAGTGGGAGCGGCATCTGTGCTCTCGGTCGCGCTATTGGCAGCAGGCAAGTCCCTTTAGGAGGAGATGTAGTTGATCAACTGGCTCGCCACATCATTGGTTCGTTCGTCGACGAGCGAGGTCAGGTACTGCTCGACGTCCGCAGCACTGTTGAGAGTCACGATCGACCACGGGAGGACGTGACTTCGTTTACCGAGTGGGTCGCCCTCGTAGTCGTCGTCTCGGAGGGAGAGTGCCTCCTCGTGATAGGTCTTCGTAGAGAGCAGGACCGTGATGAGTTGGGTACCATGGTTCGGGAGTTGAGGCGCTCCCAGAATGAGCATCGGGCGACCTTTCTCCGAGAGCGGGTCACTCGCCCAGATAATGTCGCCACGTTCCAGATCCTCGAACGCAGTCACTGTACGTCTTCCATCTCGTCTGTCTGGAGGTCCTCAAGACGTTCCTCACCGTACTGTTCGTCTGCCGTTTTATGATGCCGGTGGAGCCGGTAGGCTGACTGGAGTCGTTCCTCGTCGTCTGTGATCGCCCAGTACGGGCGCTTGTGCCGCACGAGACCGCGCTCCTTCAATCGCGACAGGATTGCACTAACAGCGTCCGTGTCCAACCCGAGTCGCTCGGCGATCGTCGCTGCCTTCCACGCACGGTCGTCGTGGTCGTCGAGGAACAGCACGATCCGCTCGGTGTCATTCCGTTCCTCGAATTCGTCGGCGTCGGCGTTTTCGAACTCGTCGATATCGATGGTGCCGCTCGACATAGACTAGTGTTGGGACTGTTGGAAGATAGTTGTTTGGTGTGTTTGCTTCATTGGGTTGGAGTATCTCCATCTCAACGGAATCGGCTCTGCGTTGCAAAATACCGAAGTGATTTATATATCGGTTCGCTCGTATGCAACAGTATGCTCACAGAAGGTGAGGTTCGCGCCCTTACAGCCCTCCACGGTGAGCAGACAGTCTCTGACCTTGCAACGAATCTCGATCGGAGTCTCAGCTACACCTCAGAACTCGTCGAGCGGCTCGAAACGGTTGGCCTCGTTGAGACACGCCGACAGGGGAAAACAAAGCGGATTCGGCTGTCGGACGCAAAGGCTCTCGAGTTACTCACGGACCTCACGCAGCAGTATTCACACATCGACTGGCCGGAGCTGTTGTCAGGGTCTGCCCTCCGTGTGTGCTACTACCTCGACACCCCGCGGACCGCGACCGAACTCGCACGCCGCGCCGACGTCCACCGAAGTACCGTCCACCGTGCGCTAGCCCCGCTTCAGCATCGCGGAATCGTCTACCAAACTGACGACGGGGCGTACGCACTGAACGATGGGTTAGAACAGCTGAGCGTAATCGCTCGTGAGCTTGCCCATCACGTCCACCGCCAGACTGTCGAAGCACAGACCGACACCTACACGATTCTGTGGGAGTCCCTCGACGAGTTCCTTGTCCAGACGCCGACTGAAATCGCTGACGAACACTTCATCCCGACAGGCCCAGACCAGTTCCAGCGATACGGCCTCCCGCTGTTGGCACGTGACCGTCGGTACTACCTCTATTCGGAGACGACGAGTGAGCTCTCGCCGGAAATGTTGTGCTGCCACATGCTCGTGGTCGATTCGGGCGCACGAACGCAGTCATACTGTCTGCTCCTGCTCAGCCACGTCGACATCGACCGCAACGAGCTCCGAACCCAAGCCACCAAGTACGGCGTCGACAACGTCGTCGACGACCTCTACACGTATCTCGACAGCAGCGGTGCCCAGCGGACGTCCCGACTTCCCGAGTGGGAGAACTTCCAGGAACTGGCTGAAGAGTACGAGGTGACGCTATGAGGGCGAGGTTTGATAGTTCATACAAGGGAGATGCTGAGCGGTCACAAATCCTCGTACGATGCGTCTCCCTCTATCCCATCCCTCAGCTACGATTCGAAACCAGGTCTTCGATGAACCGGAACCCGTTCACGAACGTCACCGAGTCCCCGTAGCCCTCGCTCGCGAGCACAGTTTCGGCCCCCTCGCCTGCCGCGATATCTGTCGTGTAGATGTAGACCTCAGTCACCATTCCCGCACTTAGATGCTGGGCAGCGAGGGCCGCGAGTGCGGCGTCCGCTCGCTCGACTTCGTCGGCGGGCCGCTCGTCGGCGTTCGCGATGTACCGCTGGACGCCGTCCATGGCTCGCGAGACGATCGGCTCGGAGAACTCGAGCGGCGCCGCAACCGTCGCCCACCCCTCGTCGATTGCGTCGTCGACAGGCGGGGCTTCGATGTCGAGGTCGTCGACGGTCAGCTCCTCGTACACCCGTTCCGGCAGGACGAAGGTGATGTCGTTTCGGCGGGCGAATTGCCGAACAGCCTGGTAGCGGCTGTTCGAGGGTTGGCCCATCGCGACGAATAGCCCGGTGTCGGCGATGTGGAGCTGGCTCACGTGTCGTCAGTGCCGTTGCCGATGTCCAACTCACCGAGCCCTGCCCCAGCCTCCTCGAAATCGTAGTGCTCGTGGACGACGGGCCGGAGCGCTTGAAGAATCATCTCCGCAGCCAACGGCGAGATTTCGAGATCCTCGGCCATCAGGCGGTGGGTCACCTCGCCGCGCTCCCGAGCAACCGCGTAGGTGAGTGCCGTCGCAAGGCCGGCGACACCGTGGCGGTCGATGTAGGTGTCGATGTCAGAGTTCGTCTCCCGGCGGCCCACCGCGTCGATGAGTGCCGGCGTGATCGTGTACTCGCGGTCGCCGGCAGTCGTCGTCACGGTCAGGTCGATTGCGCGGGCGGCGTACTGTCGGGGCTGCTCGTCCTGTGTAACTTCGACGACGCCGGTGTCGACGAGCCGGTTCACGTAGCTATAGGCCGTTCCTTGGGCGAGGTCGAGGTCCTCTATCACGTCCTGGACGGTCGCCTCCCCCTCCTGGGCGAGATACGCGTACAGCTGAGCTAACTGTGGCTCCTCCAGCAAGTCCGCGATCGAGAGGAAGTCGCGGACGATGTCGCCGTCGGCGCGATTTGAGGTGCGTGACATGGGTCGTTCTTGATTACAGTTTACAGCGAATCAGTAAAGAGTGTTTTGGGTCACTCTGCCGGCGTTGTGACGAGGTGTTCCTCGAGGTCGCGTGTCCAGTACGTTGCGGGGCCGCCAGGACTACATCTCGCACACAGTTGTAGTGGGCCTTCTAGGTGGCAGAGTTCGACGCGGAACCGCGTGAGCGCTGCAAGTGCGTCGACGATGAGCCCGCACCCGTCGCAGGCGGAATGGTCACGCTCGTCGGGATCGGGATTCGACTGGACCGCGCAGTCGACGCAGATCGTGTGTGTGTGTGTGTGTGTGACTCGTTCGTCTTTTCCCCATGTATGTGCCTCCCCCACGCCTGTACCGGGAATCGCATCGCAGAAGGCACAGCCAGCGAGCGTCTGTTGCATCACTGTCCTCCTTCGCCGGCGTCGCGAGCGGCGGTCCAGCCTCGATGGAAGACCGCCAGTTGGAGTATCGAGTCGAATGCCTCGTCGCTTGGCTCGTGGACGAGGACCCGTTCGTCAGGGATGGGGATGACGACGTCGTCGACGAGGTCATTGACCAGAGAATGGGCCCTCCCGTC
>Ga0208412_1000175_pt1 | contig 43079 bp, 35 predicted proteins | sample AntDeeMetag02WF4_FD_184758 | JGI IMG/M metagenome (GOLD analysis project Ga0208412, IMG submission 184758) | Saline lake microbial communities from Deep Lake, Antarctica - Antarctic Deep Lake Metagenome 02WF4 (SPAdes) (version 2) | ecosystem: Environmental > Aquatic > Non-marine Saline and... | reverse complement strand
TAGCATATCTAGTCTATAAAAAACGGGTTGTAAGTGAGTAATCGCTCAAGAAACAGCCAATTCCCACATCTACGTAGCAGCTGTGTCACTGCTAAAAGTGTTAGTTCAATAGGATTTCAACAAAGCCATTATATGTTATATCCTTATCCCATCTGTCATACATTTGGTCCTGACATATGAACAGGCTATCTTTCCAAATTCGGACTCTTGAGCCTTCTACCCCCAAAATTTCATATTTTACAGAAATTTGTATCGGTGATTTTATATGAATGGCACCGAAAGATGGTTCTACGTCATGAGAAGAGAACCGGTAAACCCGCCCAATCCGGAACCCTGGTCTTTGAGGGGCAGGGGACTGATCGGGCGGTACTCACGAGAGCGTCCGTATGATTTCCCGCGTGAGCTACGCATGGGTCTATACGTCCGAGTGCAATAACACTTCGCACTTAACACAGTGCGAAAGAACTGCACGATAACGTTCTCTACGATTGCATAACACACAACCACTGTTGACACCGAGCAATAAGAACGAACGACCGATCCTCACACCCATCGCGTATGTACGATTCTATAGACTTTTACGACCTCGCCTCGCCGGAACAACGTCAACTGATTCGAAACCGGCGTGTAGCTACGACAAACGGATTGCTCCGTGAAATCCCGGAAGGGGAACCACCGGTCAGGGTGTTTGAACGGTCGGTTGAAGAACTGATACTTGATCGGTTAGAGCAGGGCCGATATTCGAACGCCGAGCTGGCCGAAGAGTTCGGTATTCAGGATATATACGTCCGGCAAATAGTCAATAAGTACCGGCGACGTGGTAGTGACGATCTTACCAATGAATCCTTCAAATATAATCTCCTGACCGGACGCGATGGTGTGATCCGCGTCAAAGATATTGAAGGTAATGCGTTCTACTACACACTCGAGAAGATCCCGTTCTTCGCACGAGTCGTCGACCCCCTGCTCGGTGTTTCTCTGTTAAACATAGATGAGCGTATGCAGGATTTCCCCTGTCTTGCTAGCCATATTCCTGCGGGTAAAGCCTCTGACCTCGATGAAACCTATGCAATGCTAATCGGAGACTTCTGGGGGATCAATCAACAGGAAGTCTTTGATTTCATCACCGATTTCGACCGAAAGTACATAGATACAGCACTGATGCCGTTCCCGCTCGTCGACGCCCCGGATGAATATGACCGAGTCACATCACGCTTCAAGCAACATAACGACATCCACAACTGGTACCGTAACCCAGAGAAATCGGTCGATACAGTCGGCAAAGACTTCATGGATGTTGTCGAACGTGGAAACCCCGGAATTCGAATGTATCAACTCACATATCTTGAACTCGCTGACCTACGTTGGTACGCTGAAACCAAAGACCCAGAGCTGTTACAAACGATCAACGACTGGACCGACACTATCGTTGAAACACTCCATCCAGATACTGACGTGACTGATGACTCTTCAACAGCTAGTGAGACAGGAACCACAGACACGATATCTATCGATGATGAGGTCCTCTCCGTTCTTGACGAGGAATTCCAGACCTCAGTAGAAATCTTCGAATCACTTCCTGGGATGGTTCAAGCAAAAACCACGCAGGAAGAGGTTCACAACTCATTAGAACAGCTCGCAGGGCTCGGAATCATTAAAAAAGAGACAGAGGATGGAACTACCAAATACAACACGGACTCCGGCACGGTATCCCATGAATCATTTTTATAACTATACTGCAAATCAATCAATATAATCAATCATCCCATCCATATCCATGACACTCCAATACGCACGGCTGTTCCAACTCAGGGCCGGACTCGAACTCATCGCAGAGCGTAACCAGACAACACGTGACGAACTCGCAGATGCTCTTCGACAACGGAAGAACATCGACTACCCAGACAAAGACGCAACAGAAGGTGCTGACGATATCATCACCCACCTTCAGAATGCCTACCTAATACGCGAAACTACAGATGGCTATCAACTCACAACTCATGACGAAGTAGATGATGCTGTCGATAATACTATTCTGCTTCACGCGGGTGACGAGATATTAGGTGCTGGTAACGAACGCGTCCAAGCAGATCGAGTTCTCGCCAACATAATGTACGAACACCCTATGCTGGTGCTCCTCTCAAAGCACGTGTACCGATACGGTCCGGTTACTAGTAACGAAATGAAACGTAAGTTCGACGGGGAAGCTTTTCTTAAGGACAAAATGAATGCGTTCACTATCGACATGGGGCTAGATCTTCTGACCGATGCCGATGTTATCGAACAGGGACAAAATGGGTATACAAAGGGTCGCTGGCCTGTTCGCCTGTTCACTCACATTGTATACGAAGAATACACTGATCTTGGCGGTACTGCCGACGGAGGTATACGCGAACCACAGCTTTTCGAACGCCTTGAAACACTGTACGGGATTGATCACAACACCTTCGATAGATTACTTTCCCGCCTACAAACCGAAGGTATCGTGTCTGAAGCTAGCTATGAGGAATTGATCTTCAATCCAAAAACCATCCACGGAGCAAACATCCATGAGTAAATCCACGAATAAATACGACCAGTTCGACTTCGATCAGGACCCGTTCTCAACGACGATTGCCGACGAAGAAACCGCAGATCGTTACAAACTCGTCGGTCGCGATGAACAAGAACACCAACTTCAGGAGTTCGTCGAAGAGGGCATTCGAAGTCCAACTCCAATGAAACGTCGGATGATCTTCGGCGAATACGGTACAGGTAAATCACACCACCTGGTCACCCTCCGGAACTCCATCCGCGATGGAGTCACGGTTGAAGGCACCAGCTACAACGCCATCGCGGCCTACGTCGGCAACCTTGGACTTAGTATTAAATTACTGTACGAGCGCATCCTCGATGAGATCAGCGATAATGCCCCTGAAATTGACCCTTTCATCGATAGTTTGCCGCCCGTCGAACCGGAAGCCAGCGTCGACGAAGCATACGAGTTCGAACGACTGCAGGACAACATAATCCAGAATCTGCGACAGGTCGTAAACACTGCACGCAATGAACATGATTACCGCGCTGTCTTCGTGTTCATTGACGAAGCAGAAGACATCGCCAACGAAGATGAAGAGATTGTTAAACCGTTTGTTCGGGCCTTTCGACAGTTCGTCGACAAGCTCAACGCTGCTGGTATCCATATCCTTCTCGGGTTCTCACAGGGTGCCCGAATGCGGATCACCAGTTACGAGAATGATGACGATGCTCTTGGAAACGCACTCGTCCAGCGTTTCCAAGGCGGCGAAATATACCTTGGTGACCTACCGCCGGAGAACGTCAAGGAAATGCTGATCGACCGGATGGATCAGCATCGGACGACGAACCAAGGAGATATCACCCCAATCGTCGCTGAAACTGTCGACGTTGTCACCAAGATAACGGGTGGCCACCCACGCGAAATTCTCCGACTCTATTCGGAAGCCCTCAAATACGCAGCAGAGGTCGAATCAGACCGTATTGACGGCGAGGCAATCGTTTACGCTCTTACCGGATTCAAATCGTTCACCCGGGATGAGGAACTCCTCGACCAACGTGCTATAACTCGCCTCAAAAATGCCTTAGAAGATGTTCATCCTAACGCGCGAGATGACTTCGAGCGATTACAGGGCCGTCTCATCGGTGAGGGAGAGGCCGTACCCGAACGTGCGTTCTCCGATGGAGTTCCCGGAGAACTCTTGGGAGCAGTAACCATTGAAGGTGAGGACACACAGGAACTTCGTATCCTAGAACAACGCGAACACCACGGCCGCTATACCTACACCTTGAGCGAAGAGGCACAGGACTTCCTCTTTGGCGGAAGCAGCGAGGATGGGACCGAGATACAAAAACTCGATCTACAGGCTCAGACAGCTGCCAATAAATTCCAGAAAGATCTCACACGTGGACTCGGTCTCGCTCTGCAAGAAGCAGGGTACGGCAGCCTTCATAAGAATCCAGTAACGGAAACCCGCGACCGGTACGAATTCAATCTGTACCTGATCGAGATTAAGCGGGATGACGGGCAGAACGACCAGACTGTCACACTTGGCGTGTACAACGGTCAGGAAATCCCAAAGGAACTTGTCCAACTCTACGTAGAAACGATCCGGAATCACAAGGCAGCTTTCGGTGTCCTTGTCAAACAAGACCAGCAACTCTCTGCGGAGGCGAACAAATACCTACATGACCTCCCAGCCCACGAACAGAACTACTACCGAGAACGCGTCATCGAGGTCGACATTACAGCTAGCCAGCGCGACGAGTTCGTCTATGGTCGACTATTGGCCCTAGGACGTACCGACACCACCGCCAACGAAGATGTGTCTGAGGACGCACTCGTAGACGAACTAGGTGCTGTCTCGGAACTCCAAGACCGGTTCGACGACCTGCTCCTCCCATATCCCGAATCAACTTTCCGTAATATCGTCGACCACCTCCGGGACAACAGCACGAAATCGTTCCCGATCGGCGACCTTCGAGACATACTTGACCTGAAACAGCACGAACTCGATGGCGATATCATGCAAGGTCTTCGCGATCAATCTCTGGTAACGAAGGATAACCGTCGCTGGATCTACCCCGACTTGGAGGATGACCGTCCACCGTGGTACGAACTGTACCGACTGCTCAACCAAGACGGGCCACTCACCGTTACCGAGATGCAGAAACGGCTGGAACAGGAGTTTGTCTTCGACTGTCCTGCGGGCGATGAGAACGCCATGTTCCAGTGGTATCTCGACCACCTCCAGATCCACGACTATGTGGAACCCGTCTCAATTCAGCGCGAAGGCAAAACCGTCGACGCGTACGACGTGGTGAGTGTCAAGGATCAGTTCAATGAGACACGAAAACGGGCAGAGGCACGCCTAGAAAAAGCAGAAGAACTGGTGGACCAAGCAACTGATCTTGCCGTAGATGGGGCGAACACGTACAGCAACACACTCTCTGACCTCCAAACCGAACTGGAGGAGTTCCAAACAGTCTGGACACCTGATCCCAGCGACCTAAACGAGATTAACCAGTTCGTTGAGGACGTCACTGACCTCGAAGAAGATGTCGAGGATGCGATCAGCGAACGCCAGAACCTCATCGTCGGAGAAACGGAAAATCTTCGTGACTATACAATCCAGAATTTGATCGATCGTATCGAGGATGCTGATGTAGAGGGGTCACTTGCTGCCCAACTTTCAGAGTATCAAAGCGACCTCCAGCAATACCAGTCTGAACTGAAGGAGCTCATAGAAAACAGTCAGTACCAGCGTTTACAGGATCGGACTGGTGCCATTGAAAACAAGGTAAACGATATCGAATCCGATATCGACGATATTCTTGAAAAGAAAGGTCAATGTCTCGATCTCTACGACACCGTCAAATCTCTCCACAATTCCGCAGAGGAAACGATCTCCAACATCTCGGATGACAACCCGACGAAAACTGATCTCGAAGCTGATCTGGAAACAATAAACAGCCAAATCGAGGACTACCGGAGTGAGTACAACAGTGGGAACTACGACACTGCACTACAGCTGCTTCAGAGCAGTGTCAAACCGGACGTTACTGAGCTTAAATCCGAGGCCACGAAAATTGAACGACAGCAACGACAGTACTCAAGTCAACTCGAAGACCTCGAAGACGAAATAAACGGGATCAGTACTAGTAAAACACGGGAGAAGGCTCACGAGATATTGGATACTGCACAGATCGAATTATCTCGGGGGAATTTCGCAGAGGTCCCTCACCTCATCGATGAGATACAGGACCTCCTAACGGGGCCAACACGCGAAGAACAGTTCATCGCGGCACTCCACGACCACGACGGTCGACTTACCGACATCATTGAGCATACAGATTTCAATGATACAGAGTGTTTCAAATTCCTCCAACGGTTGTACGGGACGGATGAAATCACGGATATTCGTGCGGTGATTAACGATGAGTAGTACCAATAACAACGCAGATACCCACCTTACCGGTGTAGCCGAGATGTGGAAGGCCCTCAAAGCAGCAGAGCAATCTGAACAGGTTCAGCAGCAGATACTACGATGGACAGACAGCGAATGCAAGGAGCAAATAAACGCCGGGAATTACGACGCAGCCGTTCCTCTTTCCGACCTGTACGACCGCTTCCACCGGTTCTTCGTGCAGGGCAACGCAGATGCTGGAACCGGAGATACCATCGATATCACACACACGTTCCCGAGCGAACTCACCAACACTGTCGCGAGCAAACTCCTATTCCAGCAGATCATCGATAAACTCGTCGAACGGGACGCACTCCTCTACGTTTACGACAAGCAACGCGTCCGAAGCCGTGTGGCAGAGGTCACCCGATATTTCGCTTTACTCCGCCAGCGATTCAACGACGAAAGCGACTTTGAACACTCACCCAGCCTCACGAAGATGGTTAAAATGGATATCCAGTCCCGGGAGAAACCCAAGTGGGGCGAAGACGGGATTGATCTCACTGACGAAATCCGCGACATCCTTGACACGATCCGTACCGCTGACCCAGCGCCCGAACTTGCGGCGGCAACCAATACCGGATCATGGCGAGATGCGACCCAAAGCGCTCTCGAACTCATATATGAACTCTGTAAGGAACGAAAGATGACGGGATTGGCAGCCTTCCAGGGTCGAGCACTTGACCGGCTATACCGACAGGCCGTCACCACCGATGCACGCGACACTTCCCATGTGGTCACCGCCAGCACGGGTGGTGGGAAAACGGAGGCGTTCCTGTTTCCGATACTCGCGTATACATTCACGACTGCCCACCCCGATATCAAGCTTGACGGTGTGGACGCAGTCCTTGCCTACCCCCGGAAAGATTTGTGTGACAACCAGTTCGAACGGATTGTCGAATACCTGTACGACCTTGAGCAGATCATCGCGAAGAAAGACACGCCGTTCGACTCCCTTCCAGTCACGGTTGCTCTCCAGCACAGTAGCGCAGAAAACACAGAGATCGATTGCCCGGTCGATAGTTGCGACGGTCGGATCTCGACCGACAGTATGGAGTGCAGTAAAGACCCGGCTCACAATCTCGATTTCGCACGGGCTGACAAGGGTGCGACCGCAGATATCATCGTCGTTACACCAGACACACTCCACCGTCGCCTAATGGATCACCGTGGCCACAGCCAGTTCTGGAAACACAGCTCGCCACCGAAATTCGTGGTTCTCGACGAAGTCCACGTCTACACTAACCAGTACGGGATGCACGTTGCCAACGTGATGCGGCGATTCAAGGCTGCACTCAAGGCCGTCGATGACCAGCAGGAGCCCAGCCTCGTTGCCTCTAGTGCAACGATTTCCAACGCTACACCGTTCACAAAAAAGATATTTGGGACACCTCACGCCGAAGAGATCACGCCCTGTAAAGGAGACGAGTGTACCGGCGATCACTACAAAGATCACTGTGATATAAATGAGATCGAGGAGATCGGGTGGGAATACCTGGTGTTCATTAAGGCCACAGATCCACGCGAAGTCCAGGTTCCGCAGGGCGAAGCGAAATATCTGCCACGCCGTGATTGGGACGAGGACGACTTCGTAGAAACGAACGTCACCAATCTTTCATCGATGATCCAAGTGGCGTTTTCAATGTACCACACGATCCTGAAAGAGCAGCCGGACGACGGTCCACTGAAGAACAAGATTCTGGGATTCGTCGACTCGATAGACTCCGTCAAACGGCTCGGAGACTACATACACGACGCTGAAAGTGATCGCGGTGTCGAAGGCATGGAACTGTTTCGGCTCCGTGCACCGGACGCGTTCCTTCGGGAAGAAGGAGAAAATGGGACGAACCCTGACTGCCCGAAACACCAGTTCCGCTCAAACGCAGCGGATCATGAACGAGCCGTCTGCGAACCACTCCCACCGAACGCTCAGCTCAACCCCTGTCCGGTCTACGAGGCTGGCGAGTGCTGGTGGACGATGACCGGCGATCTGGATCTTGAGCCGATGGACGTCTATATGCACAAAAGCGGCCGAACCGAGACACCAGACGGACGTCCAGTGAATGACGATGCGTGGGATATGATGGTAACGACGAGCGCCCTAGAGGTCGGGTTCGATCATCCCGGTATCATGGGTACATTCCAGTACCGGGCACCGATGAACATTCCTGGTTTTGTCCAGCGAAAAGGACGGGGTGGCCGTGATCCCGAAGACCATCCAATCTCCGTAGTCGTCCTTGGTTCCCGCCCTGAGGACGCATTCTACTTCCACCACGAAAACCTGCTCAGCAACCCAGATCCACGGTACCTACAAATTAACCTTGACGAAGAAAATGAATTCGTCCGCACCGAGCACCTCGTTTCTGCCATCTTCGACTATCTGAACGTCACCGACCACGACACAGCCGACGAAATATATCGTCGACTGGACATCGACACGCTGGACGAGAAACTTCAGAATCAAGACGAGATTGAAGACTGGTTACACCGAGCGTTCCCAGCGGTCGACGACAACCACATCACCGAAGTTCTTGATGAGATCCAGAACTACGTCACCCGGACACAAGCGCCACTCACACCAGTAGCTATTGGCGGCGAAATGCAACAGTTCTGGGAAGCAGCGCGGATTCCACGTGGCACCAAGCAGAGCGATCTTTCGAGTCAGCTTGAGGACCTGAAATACAAACGTCGACTGCTCCAGGATCTTAGCAATCAAGATAGCAATATCAGTATCCAGACCGATGAGTAAAGACAACAAACTCCTTGCCGAAGCAGAAGACCAGACGCAAGAAGAGCGGCTAATCGCCCGACTAAACGGACTTATCCAGTATCAGGATGACCTGCTTGATCGAGTTCGCCGCAACCGATTCAGCCCATACTGCCACATTCCAGACCTTTTCAAACTGGACCCCGAAGCTACCCGGCCGTACAGCGTTCCGAGTACCTTCATATCTGAACAGGTAGGGGGGAATGTAAGCGTCACCAACGCCAGTCAAGGATTCCTCGCGAACGAACCACTCGACCTAATGCTTGGGAGTTTCCTCCCGGGCGGCTACAAGCGACGGTGGGAATTCGAAATCTGGACCGGGAACTTCGAACCATCATCTCGACCGGGTTTCGCAGACATCGAACCTGGCCTCCGGATGCGAACCTCCGAATCCCTCAACCAGATCCTTATAGACACGGACGAAGAACAGTACACACCATATCGGCACGACCCAGAGGCGGTCGAAGTCTACATCCCTAACCAGTTCATCGTCTGGAATCCAAGCGTCGGCGAGAACGGGGAGATCACACACTACTACTGGGATGAAGTCAATAAACTCGTCCGAAACCGGAATCCGGATGACGTACCAGACAGTGCCCTTCGTAAATTGAGTGGCGACCCCACGTCCCAGTTTCTCTGGTTCAAACACCTCCTCGATCAGGGTGCGATTCGGGACGACCATCCCCTCAAAGAGCAGACGAACGGTCTTTTTCACTCGGCCACATTCAGTGACGACGCTGTTTTCCTGAAAACCTACTATGCGACGCTTCTTACCCTATATGGGGACGACCGTACCTTCTCAGAGGTTATTCGCTACCGGCACGAGGATGATGATACAACCGCGTTCGTCGGCAGCCGCGAAGAGAGTCAGGTGGTCCTCTTCGATCTCGAGAAATCGTTCCTCGAAGATCTCGTCAATCAAATACTCACCGAGGACACGCCACTGTACCATGATCTCCAATTCTCCCTCTTCTACCGACTTCTCTGGGATCGGTTGTTCTTCCAGGAAGACGCTCTCAGCCACGCATTCAGCGTCACCCCCTTCTTCGAAGCTTTCGTAGCAGCAGACTATTCACTTGCTACCACCTCGTCGATGCCGGATTCGATCTTTGACGCCTCGCTCGAAACAATCCAAGATCTTCTACCTAGTCTCCTCCCTCGTCCCAACACGCGACTGGGGCTCCTCGACTACGACGAGGCACAGCTCGAACGGTACGCAACACTCTGTGACGACCACGGCCCCACTCTCACCGCGATCCTTGAACAGTGTAGCGACCCAGACCGGATCAAAACGTTTGCGCAACATGTCCTAGTTCATTCACTGAAACACGCAGTCGCATCTTGGGCTGCCGAATATAGTGCTGGTGGAAGCGAGTTTGAGGCCTGGTACGATGTCAACTTCCAAGAGCGCGACACCGATCAGATCGAACTCGGTATCTACGACTCTATTCAGGGTGGAGCTGGCGTCAGTAAAGAAATCTTTGACGACATCCAAGCCATCGACAACGACACGCTGTTAACCGGCATTGGTGCACAGGGCTGCTGTCACATCGGTGCGACAGAAGAAACACTGCTCACGGTCCTCCGCGACTATTCTGGAGAGTACCTGTTCGACCTTGTGGAAATGACGGCATCAACAGGAACTCACTCAAACAGCGATCTCCGTGCCGCGTACGACACTCTTGGAGCCGACTACCGGCACATCGACTTCGAGGACGTTCAACCGCTTGTCCGACGACGACTCGCCTCAGTCGCCGAAACTCAGGAACTCGCACGGTTCTATGCTGTTGTGGCCGATGAATACGATGCAGTCCGTGACCGGCTCAAACGTACACCGCGTCCCGTGGATGTTGTCTTCGCTCTTGAGGACCGCACGTTCTTCGATACGCGGGTCCGGCAAACATACGAACGGTTCGCAAACCGGCGGTCACAACGCCGCGACATCAGCGAACTGGCGGAACGCGTCGAAGAGATCACCAAACAATGTATACACGCCTGCCCAGACTGCCTCAAACGCCACTCGTGCACCCATCAGTACCGCTACCAGGAACAAATGCTTGACCGACGATTGCTCACCCGCAGTATCGCTGCTCTCGAGGAGAACAACTAATGATCTATGCACTACCAGCGGTGGTCGACGAAACAGACCACCACGGCGAGGAGATTACTGTCCGATGTACCGTCCGTGACGGCCCGAAAGCAGGGAATCGTGGGGGCCAGAAAACGATGTACGAACTCGATACCAGCGGCTGCCAGTTCGGTGGACCGGCGTTCCTTTCCTGCTGGCACGAGGCCCCAGAATGGACTGACACGTTCGGTGCCACCCCTGAGTACGTCCACGAAACGCTCGACAACGTCCCCTTACAACACGGTGAGACGGTTATTGCACGTGGCGTACCGAACGAGCACAACGATACCTGGTACTTCAACGTCACCTCCATCCTAATCCGCGATCCCGAAACCCTGATCGGTAAAAGTGAGATGCGGTCCACAAGTGAGTGTCCCCGAATCTACGATCTGAAATATAAAAAGCAGGTGTACTCCCCCGGCCGATACGATATGTCGCCGGGTGCGGTCAAAGGACGGATCGTCCACACTCTCCTTGAGTATGCCATTGATGACCCGGACTACCGCGAGAACTTCGATACCGGCTGGTCAGAAGCAGCGATGGAAGCGTGTTTCAAGGATGTCCTTGACGCTGAATATGCCATCGAACTCGCTCTCTGCCGGCTAGCCTGGATTAGTTCGAATAATATCAAGGAAAACGCTTGGGACGCCATCGTACCACTCCTCACAGACGAAACGTTCACCCGAACGGTAGCAGAAGCGGAGACGGTGAACACGGAGGTTAGCTTGTCCTCATCGCTCGGATTCAACGGCCGGGTTGACTTAGTGATAGACGGCACTCCGTACGATCTAAAGACGACATACAAACCGAGCGACGCTCAGCGCAACCACCACCGGTTCCAGCTACGCATCTACCTGCTCGCATTGACCCTAGAAACACTCGAATCCGGCGAACAACTCATGGACCAGATTGAAGAGGGTATCGAAGGTGTCCTTCTCTACTCGAACCTCGCTGACCGCGACGGAGTAGAAACCGAACGGGTCGAACTCCGGAAACACGATCTGCACGCCATCATGGAGATGCGGAACGATGCAGCCGTCCTCCGTGAAGGATTTGGTACCCCAACCACGTACGGACGTGACTGCACTGGCTGCACGTTCAAAGAGGCCACTACAATCGGAAATAACACGGATGACAAAACATTGCCCGCGCCGTGCCAGTTCTACTGTCAGTCCGAACGGCGTTGGGACTGCTTCGAAACCAGTGACGATGGCGATATCATCACCCAGTGCCCGTTATTCGACGAGTGTGACCAGCGGCTGGAATTCCGGAACCCTGCCGTAACAGATCATTATAACGAGCTTCGTACTGCACTGAACTCAGAGCGGAAGGCACGTCACGCACTCGGCACTGAGCTTAACCACTTGAGCCGTGACGTCCTGATCCAAACTGGACTGCTCCTCCCCAAACTGACACTCAATGCTGTTGAGGGACAACGACGACTCCGGTTCACAATCAATCAACCTGTTGTTCCTTCATTCCGTCCCGGAGACACGGTTCGGCTCTACCATACCGATACCGAGTACTACCAGACCGCAACATACTACGGTCATACTGGCGACGAAGTTATTTTTGAAGTCGATGGTCGTCCCTGCGTGACATTCCTGAATCCACAGGCAACGTTCGAAGCACGACGGACAGTTTCGGCTGACGCGTTCCCCCGTGACCTTCTCAGTCAACTCGATTACGCTCAACGCGCAGAGATCACGCCACTGCTAGAAACGACTGGCGAAGCAACAGATTCACTCAAAGAACTCTCACCAGAGGAACCTGAGCAAGTAACCAGCTATCTGGACAATAAGGAGCTCTACATCGACGTACCAAGCCGTCGAAACCGTTCAGACGTGATCGCAAACCTTGTGACCCATGTGTCGACTGCACAGCTCCAGAATCCCGGTACAGACGAAGAGATCCCTCATGATGACCAGCGTGTCTTGATATTGAATGAGGTGCCAGAAATTACCGACACAATCGATTCGAACCTCGGCGAACACGACGGCGTGGTCCGGATAGACGGATTCGCCGGTGCTGATACTGATGCCGTTACACCGGACATGGATAGCCATGCAATCTACACGGCGCTTGACGATGCCCGTGTTGTCCTATCCTCAACTCGGTACGCACTCGCAGATGACGTATTCCACGCCATGCAAACCGGAGACTCGGACAATCGTCCTCACTCCGATCGGTTCTTTGATGCTGTGGTCCTTGTCGGTGCTGAGCCACTGACCGAACCACAGTTCCACTTTTTGGGTGTCCTCGGTGATCGCGTCGTGGCAGTGGGTGATACCCGTCGACACGGCCCAGAGATGGTCAGCGGCGATGCACAGACATCCCGGCTAAACGAGAGTTATTTCAACCGTCTGCACCGTCGATTCGCAAACGTCGAAAACGACGATAGCCAGAGTCTTGCGGTCCCAGCAGAACTCACGGAACCGATCGCCGATGCGTTCACCGGTCTCGACATTACAGCAAACCGTATCTCTGGATCGGTGGACTTCGTTGACGCAACGGGGAATGCAGAAACTGCTCTCACAGAAACAACCCAAGAATACCGTATTCCTTGCCAAGATTCAACTGTAGAAGCTCGATATCTCCGTCTCGAACCTGCCGAAGAGGTCGATGCACTACAGATTTCCCGGGCTCTCGACGACCTGCGGACTTTAGACGCCAGTGAGTTAACGATCCAGAACAAGTACACGATCCAAGATATCCAGTTCACAGTACTGACAAACAACCCCATTGATGGCGACACCCACCAGATCGAGGTGAATGTCCCGCTCCGAGCCACGCCGTTCCTCAATCGATTGCTCACACACAATCCTACAGAGGCCGAGGTCGTCGCACAGATCAGCCGGGAGCAAGATCCGGACGTCGTTGTGACACCATTTGCTGCGCATGCGAACACGATTCGGGGCGCACTCAGTGACAAGAATATCCCAGTACGCCTCCCACACGAACTGACCGGGGACTACTACGAGTCAGCGGTGGTAAGTTTCGGCGTATCCGATCCCGAACGGATCGTTTCCTCCCCTGTCAGTGATGTCGAAACACTCTATACGGTCTTGACAGCGTCTGAACATTGTACTATCGTGGGCAATCGAGACACGCTCGAACGTAACACAGTGCTCAAGAAACTCCTGCCTACCTTTACCGAATAGACGCCTATGTGAGCAGTTTAAATCCCAAAATTGGGGGATGTGCGGCATATCGAGATGGAGAGAAAGCTACAAGAAAGTCCGGAAGCAGTGTGCTGAGATTTCGAAAATATCACCCAAAAATATATTTCTCAATTCTGGATCATGAGACTACTTCACGAATCACCTCTTCATCGACACAACTTCGACCGTGCTTCGCAGCATTGTCCAGTGTATAGCTGCAGATCGAGAGTGCTTGACGGACATTGCCCTGTGAACTTTGCAAAATGAGTTGCAGACTATCATTCTCAAAAACATCAGACAACTCGACCGACTTATCTGTCGCAAGATCAAGATATGCATCGACCAATTCTTCGAGATTCTCTTCAGTCATCGGGCGAAGAGACACCTCACGGCCAATACGTTCGGAGAATGCATGGTACTCGCTCATGACATCCTGCCAGACCTCTGGTGCACATCCAAACATCATACTGAGTCCAGAACTATTCTGATCCATAAGGTGCCGAAGGCTGTTGAGCGTCGCCTGTTCATTTTTAGGAGATAGGCGTGCCACACTCTCGAACTCATCAACAAAAACAAATGCTCCAGTGTAGCCGAGTTCGAGGATCATATTTTTTAGCGCAGTGAAGGCCCGAACACCCATTGTGTCGTCATCGAGAGCACTGTGGATTTCCATCTCTTTTCGTTGTTCATAGCGGATTCCTTCTGCAGTAAGCCATTGCCATGCGTAGAGATTCGTATCTTCATACACCATATGTATAATTGCTCTCGCATAGTCAGCGAATTTTGTTACATCGCTCAACATTTGGACTGCTTGTGGCACAATCTCAGAGAGAAGAACCTCCCCGTCGTCGATGAGAGACTGCATCATGTGAGCCCCCATTGGGTTTGCATCCGTCCGCTCTCGGGTGACATGAGCAAGGAACTCATAAGCGAGCTCTTGAACTCGATCAAACCCGATATCGTACATGAATTCGTGGTAGATATCGAGGAATCCCTCTCCGGGTTGTGCGACGTAGCCGACCAGCACGTCGTCACGATCACGAACAAGCGACCGTGCATATTTTAGCGTGTGTGATTTTCCATTCCCATACTTCCCAGTAATCACGAGATGTTTTGATTTTCCAGTGCTCAATACCGTTGAAACAGTGTCGCTTACGGCACTTGCCACGTGACTTTGTCCACAGTATACCTGCGGGTTGTCCGATGGAACCGGACTGTATGGGAAGGGATTGACTTCTAGACCCAGAAGTGAGTAGTCGCGCTGTTCATCGGTGATAATGAAGTTGTTAGTTGTCATTTTTCTCAAATTGTAGGTCGCGGTCGAACACCGCGAAGTAGTAGTATTGTTTACCGAACTGTTCTACGCCACGCATCACCTGTTCCGAGGACTGATTCGTTGAGACCAGTCCATCATCGTTACTCAGCTCAATTGTTTTCAGGCCGTATCGGGCGTCTTTCGCGCCGGTATCAATTGGCGCGCCTGAAAGCTCAACGCGTCCGATGTTCTGCTCGGCTAGGGCTACAAGAGCTTCGTCGAAATTTTCGCGGTTGCACCCTATCCTCTCGCAAAGGTGTTCCCTTAGTTTAGGAATCGAAAGGTATCGTTGTTTGAGGTTGACACCAGTTCGCTCCTCAAGTTCATCGACGACTGAAAGAAGGAGATACGGGAAGTTCGATGGCATGGTATCGCAGTCGGTAGCATAGAATGTACCCGTGAATGCATTCCGCTGTATGCTACCTAACCGCTGAGCCCAACCACCTACAATATCAAGGGATGTCTGATTGTACTGATATGGCGTGAACTCAGACTGTTCTGTAAGCAGTTCAAGTGCTGTATCTGGATCAAGTGATGTGTGTTCCTCAAATAAGCCAAGGAATGCTCCGTAATGCGGACTCCGTATAGCTAATAGTTTACTGACGCTGGACCAATCTTCGCTTTTGATGGCGTTAAGGAACTTACTGCCAATGGTTGTCGAGTAATATTGACCCTCACCTTCACCTGTTTCTTTGACAAGACTGATTCGTTCAGATTCTAGAATTGCCTCCCGTGCACGACGCATAGTCACATCAAGAGAATCTGTTACTTTTGTAGTTGTACAGGGTTGGCGTTCACAGAGGTGGACAACCTCTACAAGTCGAGCTAAATTCACCGGTCTTACCGTTGGCCGCTCTTCGCTCATGCAAGCCTCCGGACCTGCTGTTTTGCTATTCGATAGGCCCGCGCTGTTACCTTGTTACCGCGGAATCGGAGATTGAGGTATGATTCAATATCCTCACCTGCTTCCACCATATATCGGAACCGACGTAGTTCAAGTGTCAGAGCCCACAGATTGTGAGTAACAAGTGCATCTCGGTCCTCACGAATTTCGTCAAGTGGTCGACTCTTACAGACAGGACATGCACAAGGGAGATAATCGAGATTCTCGATATTTCGGAGTTCTTCTCCTCCGAATCCAGGAATTAGGTAATTTCGCTTCCCAGCACTCCTAATAAATGCACTCGAATCAAAACTGTCGACTCCACAGTAGAGTAATAATGGTTGGTAGACCAATCCACCAAGACCGTATACGTGAAGATGTTTGTCCGTTGCACGTCGTGCGGCCAGTATCAGTTTTGTAACTTTTTCGTAGTCTGTTCTGATAGGAACGAGACTGCCAAGTGCATAACCATCGAAATCACCGTGCTTCTCGAGATACCGGATTCCATTTCGAACTGTTTCAGGATCGTACCCATGAACACTCGCACAGAGAAAACCGTCTCCGGTGTATGCATCACTAGCTTCAAGCGCGCGCTGAATGTTCTCTTCGGCCCGTTTGTCGTTTTCACGTTCTCGATTGCTTCGTGAAAGTGGAACATCGACTGTCCCAAGGATATCCGCACCAATCATGTGCTGCGTCTTTAGTGATTGTTCTGGGGTAGTGTCTAACCGTTCTACCCGAAAGTCGAACCCACCGCTGTCCGCAAAAATGATTGTAGAGTCGGGGACTCCCATCTCTTCACGAAGGGTGTTTCCGTTTTCGATACGCTTCCACTGTGCCTTCCGTTGGCGGATGGATCTCGCATTAACCATCGCTGTCGGGAGATCTGGTATTTCATCTGTGTACTCTGGAGTGTTGTCCGTAGATCGCTTTCCAATATTCCGAACAGGAAAGAGAACTGGCGTTTCAACCTCTCCATGAGGTGTGGATAGTGTTTGTTGTCTATACAGCATCTGACGCGCTTCGATAAGCTGAGCTTCGCTTTATACTTTGTGTTTACCAAGCTATCATTACCAGATCAAAATTCACCGACAAACATGAATGCCTCCGCCGATATCCCGACCGTTCATATATTCGATTGCATATATACGACTAGATGACCTACGAATCGGTTCGTACACTGCTTGCTCCAAAACGGACCGTCGAAGTGCTTGCTTTACTCGGTGAGAATGAGATTTTGAATTATTCAGACATTGAATCTCAAATAGAATCTTCAAGTGATGTGATTTCAGACCGTCTAGCTCATCTTAATGAAGCAGGATTGGTTGAACGGACTGAGTATTAAAACGAGATGTTCGATATACAATCACAGAGAATGGTCGTGGATTTCTCGTCAAATTAAATGAATTAGAAGATCTATTAGATCAAGAATAGCGATCTATATCCGACTGTGAGCCACCAGAGGGGCTTGTTAAACAGTACTCAGCTGCTTCTGATGGGAGTATTGGTGCTTCATCATCTCCGATAGCAGCAGCGAAATACTTGAGATACGTACCTTTGAGGCCAATCACACTTGAACCATATTTTTTCCCTTGTTCTGTGCGTGCTGGTATCGAAACAACGTTTTCGTAATCGTCCTCAATTTCTTCTTGATTGAATAACACAACGGTTGTTTTCGTCGGCATTGCTGAGAGAACCCCTCTCAGGTCGAATGCATCATAATATTTCATCCCAAGAGCGAAGAATACAATATCGTAGTCGTTATTTTCGATTAGAGTTTTAATTCGTTCTGTCAGCCCAAATTTGTTGGAGCGCTCTTCGATTTCATCCTTAGTCATCTTGTTGAACGTTGCCTCGTAAGGTGGTAGACGAACATCCGCGGCTACAGCGCCGAACCCGGCACTCAAGAAATAGCGGGTGACGTCATGATCGTTTGTCTTGAGTACCTGAACCGCTTCACCGATTCGTTGTTGCTGCTTACCGTTATACAAATCACGGGCTTGGATTCCATCGATGTCGAGAGATGAGAGAATCTCATTTTGATCTGCCCTACCAGTCCACTCTTGATCAGCTACTGGTAGGTCATCTGGAAAATCTTTGGTCCCGGAACACTGATCAATAATCAGGACTCGCATTTAGAAGTCCTCCAGTCCGATCTGGACATCACGGCTCGGGGAAAAATTTTCTTCATAACCGAGCCGTTGGAGTACCTGGTTACGAATCTCTTCCGGAGACCCAATTACTTGAACTTCGTTAATGTCGAAATCCGCATCCTCGTTCGGATCGTAATAGATAATCGTATCATATCTACCTGCCTTCTCTTCGAGTTGAGTTTCGACATTGAGTGGATCGAGTGAAACTCTCCCCGGCTTGTCAGCCCACCACTCGTAGACCCCATTTGCGTCGACCACACCAATCTCAGCTACTGGAAGATCATGTACCTCCTTCCAGAGGTCGTTGTTGTGATTTGTGAGATAATCCTCAACAGATCCACGTCCCATGAACGAACTGTCAGCACCAGCAACGATCAATATTTTGGGCAGTTCACGCTCGAACTGTTGATAGAAGCGGTACGTGTTGTGGAATCCACGACGTCGGTTCCGGTTGTTCCCGCGAAAGATTGCAACCTCAATACCAAGGTCCTCACAGATGGGGCAGTCACAGTTTTCCCACGGACGAACTTGTAGTGTTTCTCGATACGACTCTATTAGATTTCCGTCATCGATCTCCTCAGATGTCGCATAGTCCTTGAGAACCGTCCAAACGTGTTTGAATAGACCTACGTCTCCCGTGTTCGATTCGAACCTTTCGACGCGATCAGCCACTCGTGGGAACTCTTGGAGGGCTTCACGAGCAGTAGCAATGATATCGAGGTACTCATCGAATTCGACTGGCTTATCTTCACGATCATCTCGAAGGAGTTTCACGATCCGGCGACGGACCTCATCACTGAAACTCGCTTGTAATTCACGACCGTGTTCAAAGTCCTCTCGAAATGCAGTTGTATTCTCACGGAGGAGACGACCATCATAGAGTTCATCATGGCGATGGTTTTCGAGATACTCAACGAGTGCATCGAGCACGGCATCTGCTTCGGTGTACCAATCACGGATCGCTTTAGAGATAGAGCGTCCATCATCGTACGCACGGAGAGAGTGAAGCACCTCCTGCCCGTGGAGTGATTTTTTAATCGCCGTCGTGAGGTCATCACGGGGTAAACCATACCGGACGCGAATTGCATCATAGCGGTCGTCCGAGTTGAGGTGGTAATTACTTCCACCAGTCCACGCTGCCCGAAGCATGCTTGCACTATCGATACTAGACATACCCGTTCGGCCGATCGTCTCGAAGCCATCTGTCTTTGCGAAACCGAAGACGTGAGTATCTATGCGGGTTTCATGGGTGGATCGAAAATCGTCAATCCGATCCCCGACCTCAACTACAATTTCCTCGACTTGTTTCAGTTGGCTGCCAGCAACGCCACCAATTCCAACATACTGGTAACCCATTTCCAGCACTTCTTCTAATGCTTCTCTGTACGTTTCTGGGTTCCACCCCTGGAACGCAGCCATCAGGCGAAACGACCAATCGTCTGCATCGTAAAGTTCGCGTATCTCGCGTGCGTTTTCGAGTGTTATTTCATACCGGACTTGTTTGTCATCCTCCCGATAAACCGCACGCGAATCATCATCCATTGCTCGGAGAATATCCCCAACAGATCCCTCAAAATCGTCATCTGTGAAAGAGTCAACTTCAGCTACATCACAGATCGATGGGTCATACCTCGAAACAAGATCTGGCCATTCGCTCGGCCATTCATCAACCATGATGTCTACTTGCTCTGTTAGTTCAGTCAGGAGATCGCTTTGTTTAAATTCGGAATCAAAGGCGCGTTCGTCGAGATAGAGGCGGCCTTTCTTTTTTCCAGAACCTAATACGAGATGATCGATAGTGACGCCAACGGTGACATCAATCGCCTCATAGAAATCAAGCATATCTTCATTTCCATACCGAGGGAATGGAAGCGATTTGTACCCCCACGCACCACAATCACTGATTGTTGGTAGCCAATCGGGAATATTGAGTTGAGGATCATTGTGGACACCATATTCGGTGATCCGGTCAAATTTCGTACGGCTTCCCTCAATCTGTTCCCGTGAAATGAGGACTCCGTCGACTGGTGTCGTATCGTAATCGAAGATATCCCAGATGAATTGACGATCTCGGTCTGTCTTCTCTAAAGTAGAGAGTTCGTCATGAATAAAATCGTAGTGGGCGTCGACCGCATCATCCCACTCTGGAACGTAGAACTTCACAGAGTTATGTTCACCAGCGCAGGCTTACAGCCATACGTATTTGAATGATATCATCCAATCGCCTGACCAGCAGACATATGAGCTCGGAGTAGTAACCAGAGTCTATGGCAAGAATCTCAGAAAAAACCCACCTTGATCGGGTTGAGCATATTCTTGCGAGTGGAACTGGTATTCTTGATTTTGCTGTCGATGGTGAAAATCAATATTATACTTGGTCAGGTACCGAGGATGCAGATTGGTCTGTTGATGGAGTCTCAAAGGTCGAGAACGTTGAAGAAGATAGAATCATACTTTATCCCGAGGGGGATTACTTTGTCTGTGAAATCGAAGCAGATTCAGAAGAGAACAATAGTGGAGACGTGACTTGTTATTCTAAATAAAAGGGATGAGTCAAGTAGGGATCTTGCTCAGCGAATCCTATGCAAACACACCCTGGTAGCCACACTGAGTTGGCTAGACTCACTATCGACTGAAATCCTTACCTTGGATACATATGTTCTGAGCTAGCCATGACAAACTGATACTATGGCTGGCGGCTGGATCACGACCGGAGGGGGAACCGGAAGTGTTCAAGTCAGAAAACAAGGCGACGAGTGCGTCCTCGAAAATCCGTCTGCCGATAGGGAGGTTAGATGTGTCTTCCTAGGAGAGTTCGAACTGTCCGACGACACCACGTCACAGACTATTGAATTAGTACCAGTCGGGCGGTGTGATCGGCGATGCGAAATATTATATGCTCCTGAAAGAGTCTGTGAATCATACTAGAAGAATATTAGATGAGCCACTGGGAGATCAAAATCACCCATCGACCGCTCACTACTCATCAGTATGAAATTGATTTGGGATTAACAATGAAAAAACAGAGGTAAATAATGGTAACAGACACAACAAAACCGACATTGACTGCGTTGTTTGCAGGATCCGTGATACTCGCGAATGTCTTGGCAGCGAAGTTGACCTGGTTTGAATTGCCGGTGTTGGGCGGTGTTGCCGTCCCTGCTGGATTCGTGGCATTCGGTGTTGCATACCTCGCATCGGATCTCTTAGTCGAGTATCATGGACGAGAGTATGCGGCCGCTGTTGTTAACGGGACAGTACTTACACTGGTTGTCGCATACGGCTTGGTGTTTTTGGCCATCTGGATGCCCTCGGCTCCTTTCTATGAGGGACAGCAAGCGTTTGTGTCGACATTAGGTGATTCTGCATCAATTCTATTGGCCTCTGTCGTAGCATTAGCACTTGCTCAGCATCTAGATGTCTGGTTATTTTCGAGTCTTAAAGAGAGAACCTCGGGGCAGTACCGGTGGCTTCGCAACTGTGGGTCGACATTTGTGAGCCAAGGGATCGATACAATCGTGTTCATTTCGCTCGGGTTTGCGATCTTCCCTGCAATCGGACTTGGCGGTGACCCGACGTGGGGATGGGGACTGGTATCGATCATCGTGGGGCAGTATATTGTGAAATTAATTGTGGCAGCCATAGATACGGTACCCTTCTATGCTGTGACTGAAGTGTACCAGCGGCCAGTGTAATCGAGTTATACGATATTCCGGCAGAGTTGCTCAAGCCTATCCGGAAAAAGAGCCTGTTACGTTAGTGATCGGGAAAATGAACATCTGAGAAAACAGACAGTCTCGTGAATACATAAGACGTTTCACCAATCAAAAGAGATGGAACATAAATGGCGTTCGAACCACCTGGACCCCCCAACAGGGTCGAAAATCAGCCGACGAGTCCTATCGTTATCGATAACAATGTTCTCGATGAGGCGGTCGCAGACGACTTCTGCATTACTAAGACTGCCAAGATTCTCTCGGAAGATATTCGCGATGCGATTGCCGAACGCAATCGAATTTTACAATCGGAGCGAGTGGACGTCGCGCCCAGAGAGAACTTCGTCGTGACGACGGCAACGGCAGATTCGTCTTCGGCTGAACTAGGGACGTTTCGAGGTGGCATCGGACCGACTACGATCGGGAACGATCAGTTGTTATTGCCCGAAGGAGTGTGTGACCTCCCCGGCGAACCCGTCAAGGACCACGGCCGACTAGTTACACCTTCAGAAAAGATTCCTCCGTTCAGTAATTACACCGAGCTTTACGTGCAGCCTTTCCAGCCTCGTGCGGGCCATGTCGGAGATCTAGGCCTCATCTCATCGAGGCGACATGGGCCTACAAAAGTCCACAAGTTAGGCATCAATCCGGAGCACATCGGTAATCGGATTCCTGGTCCCGACGACCTACCCGAAGGAGATTCGTTACCGATCTTCCGTGCTATCGGGGTCATCTTCGCTGGAACCCCCGAGGAAATTACTCTTCCGAGGCCCGTAGCCGATTCGAATGTGGACCTCGGGGAGATAGAGCACGTTCCAATCTTCGAAAAAGGTCGAACCGGCCGTATTCCAGATGCTGTTTCACGGACTCAAACTATTTTTTCCGAGATCGCTTCGTCTGATGACGAGGACGGAGAGAGCGAGGACGATCCTGACACTGATAGTCATATCCGACTGTGGCTCCACTTTATGCAGCGAACCCCAGCAGCGGAGTCTTTGTCTGTCGAAGAACTTCACAAACTACATCGCTCTATCAAGGGTGTTTCTAATTCTCCGGGCGATATTCGAAGGTGCTTCGGCGGTACGGTCGTTGAGGGGCTGGTACCGATTACTCCTTGATATAGAGCTACTGTACTGCGGTCAGGAGTTTACGGACACTGGAGAGCCAGCTCGGAGGTGATCTATAATCAGATCAACTTTAGACACACGGCAATCGGAGAACACTCGTCTGAAGATGTGGGTAATGTAGGATATCTTCTTAAATTAATGTCTCAATACATCCGCTAGCAGTGACCGAGTTGTTTAAAATAGAGCCCTGAGCAGTCTAACTTTCACAAGCTATGTCGAGAATCCCTAATACCGGTACCGTTCAACGACTTCCCCGAACGCAACGGTCTCATGAACGGTCTCGATTCGTATCCGTACTCGCTCGCCTACCTCCGTCTCCGGAACTATCACTACGAATCCACGCTCGACACGTGTGAGCCCGTCTCCCTGATCGCCTAGTTCTGTGATTTCGACAACTCGGGTCTCGCCAGTGCTGACTGGTGGTTGATTGAGATCTGGTTGTTGAGAGGATTCATCACCAGTCTGTGGAGGGGCTGACTGTGAGTTATCACCGGGTTGTTTAAGAAGTGCGATTTGGTAGTCTTCGGTCGGATTAACATAGCCGATGTCGACTTCCTGTTTCGGAATCTCAATAACGTACGAGTGGTCGCGTTCTTCGACTTCAGCAGCGAATAGACAGGTGAGTTGTTCGGAAATCTCCATTGAATGCTTGTAGCGAGTACTGATCAGACAAGTGAATTAAGACTATCGAGAGATCTGGAGAACAAGCTATCAAAAGAAGGCATAGAACTGCCTCCAGACGGCCATTACAAGCCAGCGATCCAATTCAGGGCAGTAACTCACAGGCGATCCCGTTTCCATCCCCATCGAGGCCGTGTGGATCGCCTGATTTATTCTCCAGTACGTATTGGGCCTGTTCTTGCGTCTCAAAGTCGCCACAGTTGTAGTCGCCATCCGGTGGCAGTGGTGGCATCTCAGTATCGCTACTGTCACTGTCTGTTCCCGACTCAGTATCGGAGTCCTGGAAATCCCACAGTCCCACGTCGGTCGCTTGGGCTTCCTGCTCGAGTGCTACAAACTCTTCGCGCAGCGAGAACTGACTGTCGTACGTCCGCGCGTAGCCCTCTCCCAAGAGTCGCCCATTGAAGTTCTCACCGTCGACATAGAGATACACTAGGAGACGACCAAAGTAGCCGCGTCTGTCTGAGTCGGGATCAAAGACTATCTCAACCTGCCTTCCTTCCAGTTCGTCCTCAGCGAAAATAGTCGCTTGCTCGCCCCAATTGAATAGATGATCGCGCCCCGCGGTGGTGTCGGAGATGCCCGCGAATTCGTCCGGTGAGACCCGCGAGAGCGTGGTCTCAGGTGTGTCGACGCCGAGCAATCGGACAGTATCTTCAGTCCCATTGGCATACTCGATTTCCATGGTGTCACCGTCGATCACGCGTGTGACAGTGACGGTGACCGACTCGCCGTCGACGGCGTCGGGCATCGTGGTGGTCTCGGTCGACTTGGTGTTGGGTTCCTCAGGTGTCGCAGGCTCGTCGGCAGGACTTCCAGTACACCCTGCGAGGGCAACCAACAGGACGACGCCAACGAGGGCCACCAGTCGGGTTCGTCGCATACGTGGATATCGGAAATCGACGGCATCAATCAGTCGGTTGGGTCGACGATGTAACTAACTTGTTAACCAACAGCGGGTGAGGTCTGCCGCCAGTTGTTGGTTAACACGATCAAGAGATGCGGCGCGAGGGTTCACTCACTACCCCATGCAAACAGCAGACCAGCCAAACGGGTTGGAAAGAGCCTCTGTAGGGAATCGTCTTCGTCTCGCTATCAGTCGGTACACTGCTGGTGCTCGAAACAATTGTTCCAAAGGAGTGGTGGTGGGTCGACGGTGACAACGCCGTTAGCTAGTCTGCTCGACACGCCAGGTGGTCGCCCCGGTGTACGACCAGCGTTCTATCGAGAGGTCGTCGACCGAGTCCTGGAGCTTGACGATCAGTGCGCCGATCTCCTTCGACGAGAGACAGACATCGTCGGCGATGAACTTGCTTTTGAAATACAGCTCACCATCTTCGACACGGGATCGAAGATAGTTAGCGAGTCGCTCATCTTTTGATTCGGAGTCGCTGGTCGAGGTGTCAGGCTGTGTTGAGGCGCTCATTGGTTGGAGTTGGAGTGATTGTGTCCGACGAACAGTGCGATCAGATGCAGTCCGAGCAGGCCGACGACAATCAAGCCAGTCTGAGAGCCTAAGCCACCCGAGAGGAGTGGCAGGTAGACCAGCGGCAGCAGGATTGCCGCCCAGAAACTCATTCCTCGAACGGTCGCTCTGAGCGCGAGCGTTCCCTGCTGTGCGACATCTGCAGCCCAGTTCGTCACTGCGCTCGTGTTCTGTTCATGATTTGGCGTGGCGTTCGACATCAGGTGGTCACCGTCTGATTGCATCCAGAAGCTGTATCCCAATATAATACGACGAGCATTAGGACATATTCAGACTCTTCAGACGTGAAATGAGTTCCCCCGGAATATTTCAGGAGCGCTTTAGATATCTTTAGATTCTTTATAATCCGATTTCACTCCGTTCTGCAATCGAGGGCGAATAGGATGGGAAATCTGAATTTGCAGGTTGATCTCCAATATGCGCCTGCTTCAGTATCCAATAGCCACACTGATCACACTCGCGCGCACCTTCTTTCTGCTCAGTGGAACAAGAGTCGACTGCCAGTTGAACACTGTCGGTCGATCAGGGCCCGGTCAGAAATAGACAATTCGTCGGGTGTACAGAGGTATCTCGACGTCATCGAATAGACGAGGTGGCCTACCACCGGTGATGAACGTGCTCGCGCACGTATTTTTCATAGACTGCTTCGACCGCCTCGTGGGCGTCGACCCCAAGCGGGTCGAGATCTGAGACTGCGGCGTTCGCACGGATATGCTCGGGCGTCGTCGATCCTGGAATAACCGTTGAGACGGCCTCGTGATCGAGAATCCACCGGAGCGAGAACTGCACCAACGAGAGATCCGCTGGAACATGCTCGCTCAGCGCGCCGACAGCATCGAGACCGACCTCATAGGGGACACCAGCGAACGTCTCGCCGACGTCGAAAGCCTCGCCCTCGCGGTTGTAGTTACGGTGGTCGTTTTCGGGGAACTCGGTCTCCTGTGAGAGCGTCCCAGTGAGCAATCCCGAGGCAAGCGGCACCCTGACGATCACGCCGACCTCTCGGGCCGCAGCCTCCTCGAAGAACAGCTCGGTAGGCCGCTGTCGGAACGGATTGAAGATGATCTGCACTGATTCGACACCGGGATACGTGATCGCTTTGAGCCCCTCCTCGACGCGTTCGACACTGACGCCGTAGCGTTCGATCCGTCCTTCGTCACAGAGCGTGTCGAGTGCATCGAAGACAGAGGGGCGATAATAGACGTCGGTCGGTGGGCAGTGGAGCTGCAGGAGATCAAGCGCGTCGACGCCGAGGTTCTCCCGCGAGCGGTCGACGAATCGCCGAAGGTTTTCTTCGGAGTACCCCTCGGTGGTGTGTGGATCGAGACGTCGACCTGCCTTCGTTGCGATAGTGACCTCAGAGCGGTCAATATCTTCTCGCAGTACGTCGCCGAGGATGCGCTCGGACCGCCCGTCGCCATAGACGTCCGCAGTGTCGAAGAAGTCGACACCGCATTCACGAGCGGTTTCGACCGCCTGCTGTGCCTCGGCCGATGAAACATCGCCCCAGTCACTGCCGATCTGCCACGAACCATACCCGATTTCGCTTACCGAGTCAATCGTTCCAAGCGTTCTGTGGTTCACGTATATTTCTAGTACTACGCATCTAATAGTGGTACTTATCGAATATTCGTCGCTCAATAAGAAAACAAGGCCGAGTCACGGCAACAAGCAGCTCGGAGAGATTCGACCGGCTGTCTGAACGGGTTTCGGACTCTTAGGAGGTCGAAAAACAGCGAGTCTTCGGACAGTATTGGATTTGGCCCTGTGTTTCGAGGATATCTTGGAGAACGATGGCATCGTGAGGATCAATCCCTTCTGCGACCAAACGAAAATTCAAGTCGACATCTTTGATCGGCTCGTGTTCCTCGATCAATCGTCGGACTATGGTGGATTCGTAGGTGGGCATTGTCAGCCCTGAAAGCGATATCTGATTTAAAATCCGGGATTTAATCAATCAATAGCAGCTGGGGGAGGACAAATCCAATTCTGGAAGTGGTGTCTTTCCGGAAACAGTGATCTAACAAACAGCGATAGAGCGTATGAATCCTATTCGAAGATGTCGAGTAGAGTGCTTGACTACATACTAACTGGATTGTATCCGGAAACGACCCAATCACCCTTATACGACTGACATAGAATCTGTTCTGTAACACATGATCCGAGATGCTCGCGTCCTCCGTGCTGGGTTCATCCCGCAAGAAGTCGAGCATCGTGATCCAGAGGTCAATCACCTCTCCAGTGTCCTCAAGCCAATCACCAGCGGGGAGCCCGCCGACACCGCTGTCGTGACGGGACCGAGTGGGGCCGGAAAGACCTGCGTGTCCAAGTTCGTCACCGAACGGCTCCGCGAGGAAGCCCTTGACGTCGAGGCGACCTACGTCAACTGCTGGCGGAACCATACTCGATTTCGAACCCTCTACCAGATTCTCGATGACATCGGCAGAACCATCGACATCCATCGGCAGTCGACGCCCCACGACGAGCTCATTGATCGTCTCCAGCAGTACAACGAGTCACGAACCGTAGTAATCCTGGATGAGGCCGACCAGCTCGAAGATCCGAGTGTGATCTATGACCTCCATAGTCTCCCGCAGTTCGCGGTGATCTGTATCGCCAACAAGGAAGAAGAGCTGTTCAGCCAAGTCGACGACCGCCTTGTGAGTCGACTGCGATCCAGCGAGCACGTCCGGATGGACAAATACCACGATGAGCAGCTCTACGATATTCTGCGAGCCCGTGTGCGATGGGGACTCGAACAAGACGCTGTCGCCGATGACCAACTGTACTGTATCGCTGATGCGGCTGCTGGTGATGCCCGACTCGCGATAGGTATTCTCCGAACCGCAGCGGGCACAGCCGACCGCGAAAACAACGAGCGAATCACCGACGAAATGCTTCAAGACGCTGCAGAGGATGCCCGAGCCCAAATCAGACAGAAGAGTCTCGATTCGCTCACCCCCCATCAGCGGGTCGTCTACGAAATTATCCGTGAACAGGGAGCCCTGGGGCCAGCAGAGATCCACGAGCGGTACACAGAGCGGGTCGACGAGCCGCGAACCAAACGGACCATCCGGACCTACCTCTCGAAGATGACCCAGTACAACCTCTTGGAGGCAGAAGGGACCAGTCGGGATCGAAAATACACGCTCATTACTAACGGGACATCGCCGTCGACTGACTGAGTCATGGCCACGGATTGTTTAGAAGAGACTCCCACAATAGATGCGCCTGAGTGGTGCGTCAACCGTGGGGTTATGGGTTTCAGATCAGCATAACAAATATCAAATGTTGTATGTTTCTTAATGACCGTGCAACATACAGAGATTGTAGTCAGTAAACGTCGAATATGTCGTATATACCCGCATCTACCGCAGTTCAAAAGTATCTTCCCCGACATCCTCCGTAGCATGAGTCGAAACCTGCAGAAACTCCTGAACTTCATCAAATACATCGCCCAGTTCGTCGTCTTATGCGCTGGTTCATACATCGTGCTTGCCATCCTCGCCTGGATTGCTAAGGAATTCCTGAAGCCGATACTTCAGCGTCTTGGCGACGACACCTACGAATACCTCCATGACCGCTTCTCTGGGGGCTAACCTCTTGTTGAGGGCCAGAATGCGTTAGAACTCAGTGTTGCACATGCGCCCTGCATCTTGCAAGGGGCTTCTGTCAGGAACTGTTATTATCGGCTTGTTCATTGAGCCGATGAGCTCACAAGTCAAGACTTGAAGCACCACTGAGTCATTGCTCAGTGACGGTTCCATCGCCGACATCGAGATCGTCCTGCAGTGCTTCGAGCAGCGTCTGTCCTTCCTCGTGAAGTTCCTCGGCTTCTTCGAGCGAGACGTCGCCGTTTTCGAGCGTGTCGACGATAGTTTCGATACGATCCACCTTGTCGCTGATTGGTGTTTCCTGTGTCATGGTCAAAGTATGTACAGCGCAGTGAGAATGAGGACGAGCAAAACGAGCCCAGCGATTACTAGACGGTATCGTCGTTGTGTTGCTTCGATTCGAGCTTGGGCCTCTGTTTCTGCCTCATCGCGTACTTCCTCAACAGTCTCTTCGAGCTCTTCTTCGTGTTCCTTCTCTTGCTGGAGTGTCTGATATGCGGTTTCGAGTCGACTCTCAAGACTCATTAGTTCGGCCTCAATATGCCGTTCAGCAGCGTGATCGAGAGAGGCTCCCAGCTCCTGTAGACGAGCCGTAACAGTCGACTGGTAGGCGTTATCCAGTGCAGTAGCATGGGCCGTGAGCTGGTTCACGACCGTCGTTTGGTAGGCCGTATTGAGCGTCGTCGACAACTGCTCGAACTCGCTTTCGAGAGCAGCACGTTCAGGGACGATCTCGCCTGCGTGAGTCGGTGTCATGAACCGATGGTCGGCCACCTCGTCGGCGAGTGTTCGGTCGTCCTCGTGGCCAATTCCGACTGCTGTTGGGGTATCGGTGTTCGCAATCACCCGACAAATAGGTGTCTCGTTGAAGACTCGGAGTGTCTTGTCTGCACCGCCGCCCCGCGTCACGATGATCACGTCGACCGTCGCATCCTCGTCGAGCGTAGCCACGCCACTCATCAACTCTTGGAGGGCATCTGGACCCTGGACGCTCGCGTGCTGAACTTTGATGTCGACATCAGGGTAGCGACTGTGGAGAGCAGTGACCGCATCCACCCGTGCATCGCTGTCTGCTGAGGTGACAATCCCAATGGTTCCTGGAAGCTCCGGAAGGGACTGCTTTCGCTCATCAGCAAGCAGGCCATCCTCGGCGAGGAGTTGTTTACTCTCAGCATAGATTTGGCTGTAATCGCTCTCGCCCATGTCGACGACATCGGTTACGAGAATTGAGCAGGAGCCCTGTGGCTCGTAGAAGGACAGCTCTCCTCGAACCGCCACCCGCATCTCTTCTTCGGGTTCGATATTTGCCCGGCTTCGGCGAAAGCCGAACAGCACACAATGGATCGAGGCCTCACCAGATACGAGATCGAAGTGGACGTGACCGTTTGAGTCACGGCATCCAGAAACGTCGCCGACAACGTAGTCGTGGTTCAGATCAGTCTGGTCGTCGATCAGGTTGGCAATTTCGTCATTCAGAGTCTCAACGGTGACGACATCGTCACTATCGAGATCGACATCCACTGCCTGCGAGAGATCAGCATCGGCCATCCATGTTCAGAAAGGAACGATCAGTACAAAAACCCATTTGGGTCGCTTCCAGGAAACCACGAGATGTGGAGAGAGACAAACGAAAGGGTTGGCCTGTTCTCAGCAACCGTGTTTCCGATACCAGACGCGCTCACCTACTGGATACTCCCCGTCGTTGATATCCAACCGACTAAGGAATAAATCCCGAATAGCGAGAGTGATAATCAGTTCTACGGGTACGTTGTCCTCGTCGACGACTGTGACGATACAGTGGCCGTTTCGCTGCTCGACTAAATCGATAGTCCCGGTCGACCAGCGCTCAATGTCGTGTGTCGGTTTCCGGGCATGAAGACGGTCATGGTTCATACAGACAAAGAGATTGTGGCTTTGGTGAATCCCCACACAGCGGCTGATTCGCTGTTTACGATCTGCTCGATGTGGTGAACGACATATATCACGACAGGGTTGCAAAATACTCGGTCCCACGTTCTTGCTTGCACGGCATCGTCTTGGGCTTGGTCAACAAAAAGAAGACCTCACACATGAACGCGGGGGATAACGAGGGCCATCGACGACCGTTTTGTGCGCGTAGTCGATGATACATCCTGTGCCAATATTGTTATTTGCGGTCACCATCTATCGTCGCTACAGGTTTCAAAATGGCTGATAATAATCAAAGTCCATGGGTCGATTGGTTGACAGAAAATCGGTTTCCTGGTGGTGACGAAGAGGCACGGATACGAGAAATGTTGGAAAAAAGACGAGAGGTGATAATACGGAATGCGGATATATCTCTTGGAGATACAGTCCTTGACGCAGGGTGTGGAGAAGGATTTATTGGAATTAAAGCAGCTGAAGAGACCGGTAGCAAGGGAAAAGTTATTTTTTTAGATTCTTCTCCCGATATCTTGGATCAAGCAAAGAGCACCGTTCGGGAAGCAAATCTGGCTGCTGCAACGGAATTTAAGACAGATTCTGTAACAGATCTTGAATCAATTGCTACAAACTCAATCGACGTATTAACAGCCCGATCAGTATTATTATTTGTTTCTTCACCTGAAGATGCTTTTGATGAATTCTATCGCATTTTAAAATCTGGGGGCCGCTTCTCAATTAATGAAACAATCCGACAATTTATACATGAAATAGATCAGGGTAAAGCTGAAGATACGTTACTGGGCTATAATATGGAGGAGTACAAAACGCCGCCTGACCATGTAATTGAATTAGTTAATAAGTTTTGGCAGTACATAGAAAATAACAAAACGGTTATTGACACAACATTGTTCAGTGAACGGGATCTTTTCCATATGGCGGAAGATGCTGGTTTCTTAAATATTAATCTTGATTTCCACGTGAAAAAGAATACAATTAGGACAACTTCCCAGTGGGATGTATGGCTATCTTCCTCATTTGGACCAGGCCGACCAACAAATAGAGAAGTACTAGAAAAGGCATTTACAGAGCAAGAAAGGCGACAATTCGTTGATTTCATACGGCCTATAATTGAATCAGACGTACCAAAGGAACACAGAGAAGCTTCTGCTTATCTTTATGGAGTCCGATAAAAACTATTTTGCTACAAAAAGTGTATCTGAAACGACTTTCTCTTTCACATCTATATTTGAAAACCCGCTTCTAGTAAGTTCTTCGCGAATTTCTTCTTTGGTGGCCATCGTGAGGTTGGTATGTTTATCAGTAAAGTGTTGTGTCGTATTTGGATCGACAGAGGCATCCCATATAAGATAATCTGTTATCATCGATAGAGAATATCCATCGATTGTAGTCCGTTGTAACGCAGTTATAACGAGTCGATTTTCTTTATATTCCAAAATATTTGTATACGTTTTACCGTTATTTTTTATATTGTCGGGGTCGGCAGCCGGTGCAAATTCAATTAATACCAATCCAGTTTCATTAGTTACTCTATCCATTTCGTTAAAAATAATTTGCCTATCTACGGATGATGTGGCATACGCAAGAGTATTTGACAGACAGATTATTACATCGAATTTTGATTCATTATCAAAGGGCAAGGTATGCATATCTGCTTGAATGACTTCAGAGATCGCACTACGGTTACGTGCTTGTCTTACCATTCCATTATTTATATCAATGGCGTATACTGTAGCTCCATAATTGTCTGCTATTATTTCAGCATGACGTCCAGTCCCACAGCCAATATCTAAGATGGATAATTCCTCTGGACATTTATCTTTAAAATCACTTATATATTCCAACAATGATTTAACTTCTGCTTGAACATCGTCTTCTGATTTTCCATCGATATATGGGTAGTACTTTGCAAGTTCGTTATAAAGGCTATCGCGGGTCATAGTTGATTTAATCAACACAGACTAATCAATCTCATTATTAGTCGAAAAGTGGATATCCCAGTGTCAGACTCTGCAGTGGCCTGATTATATTTATTTAAATAATTGGATATTTGGGATACCTGCAGGCTCTTGGATACGGGCAGAAATATATGCGATACCACTTAATCCTTGGAATAAAGTTGGATTTATAAGTCGAGGAGTGTGCCCATTGAATTCAAAATGTCCTCGCGTGTGCTGTTTCTGTAGGAGTGATTTGAAGATAGTTTTAGCTTGTTGAGCATATTTTGGTGTTTCTGTATTCGTTGCTGCTGTCAATAATGCATTTATACTCCCAGCACTTCCACAGCAGATCTGATCAGTGGCATCACTAACATTAGGATAGATATCTGCAATCACCCGATGTAGATCATTCTCTGGAGTAATTCCCGGACTTATGCGTTCCATATCGACTCGCGCAGACACAATTCCAGCGCGTCCGTAACACCACGATTCGCTCGTGCTTACACCGTCAACCATTGCAGTGCTCCATGAGAGTGTTTCTGGATTGTAATATTGATATTCAAAATTTAATGCTTCTTCTACACTATCTCGATATCTGTTCAGTTCTGTAGATTTATATGCACGAAGAAGGGCGTATGCTACTCCAGTTGTCCCGTGTGCAAATCCAACTTGCGGTGTTTGGTGTTCATCGTCGGGGTCCCAAACGCTGTGTCCAGCGGCTGAATCGATTCTATCACTTAACAAACTATCGGCGGTGTAGATTATTTTATCCAGGGTCTGTTCATTTTTGGAGATCTTATAACCAGTAAGTAATGCTAATAGCAGGCCAGCTCGGCCAGTCAGAACATCGGAGTTCTCAATACTATCAATATAATCCTTAGAGATTTGTTCGATTATTTTTTTAGAAAGGTCATCGTAACCGCCATTTGGGTATATTCTGTGCAGTACTGTAACAGAATACAAAAGAGATCCAATCCCATCTCCAATCCCATTTTGTTCGTGTAATGACTCGGGTGTGTTTCGGAGTGTATCTATTGCTGGTTCGATTAGTACATCTACAATGGATTGTGTAGATTTACTATTCCTAACATAGGAATTTAGTGCAACAGCAAGGGCAATCCCAACTCGACCAGCATATAACCCATCGTTTATTGATTCGATAGTTGGGGCATTATTGTATTCAGCTTTCCGAACAATCCATGATAATGAATTATCTGTTTTATAACTAGCATTAAAGACAGTATCTAGTGTTCTTTTTGCAATTCTGTCCCAGTCTATATTATGATAATTATGTAGCAGGTCTACATCTGGGTCAGACTTTGTTTGTGGACCATAACGTTGTGGATGCGCGGATAATCGTATCGCGTCGATCTGTTCTTGGATAATTGTATCATCTATGCTTTTGACATCAGTCAACGCTTTATTAACGCCCGTTTCAGAGACTAGGTGACAAAACGATTCCTTGTTCAATTCTACAAGATTACTATCAGCACTAACAGTAAATCGTGGAACATCCAATCGTTTTAATGACTCTACCTCAGCGTCAAAAATATCCCATTCTTCAAGATCAGGATCATCAATCAATTCGTCAGCTAGTAACGCATCAATCGTATACTTTATCTGATTTCCGTCTTTCAGCACGTTCGGCGTGGTTAACCCATCAATAATTTTCCCATAATCACGGGTCTGTCGCAATACAACGCGCGTCTCTAATCCATCTGCCCATTTTTTTACGTCATCTTGTGGAAAGAAACGGTCATGGCTTGCAGCCATTTGGAATCCAGTAATGACAGATTCTACGTTAGCTGAGAACGTCACATGATTACTGTTTAATAATGGGACGTTTGATGGACTGTCAGGAACATATATATTTTCGTCGACCACTCTAATCCGCATTCCATCCGTATTAATACCAGTCCATTCTTTACGTGCTTCCCCATAGTCTACTGGAATCTTCGGTATGGCAAATCCATTTTGGAGCGTTTGTTCAGGGGCTGAAGCACTATTACTTGTTTCGGGTAAGAGCCCGGTAGAAGTTACTGAGCCACTTACTACTTCATCAAGTTCTGGAGTATCCTTGTCCCCCAGAGAAGGAGATATATCAGGCGTAAATAGCGTTTCAAGATCAATTATTACTGGTCCATCAACAGTACTTATGATATTCTCGTAATGTGCATCTGATAGGTTGAAACCCCAAGCAGCAGCTAGTAGTACGCCAGCACGGATATAATATTCTTGAATATCGTACTGTGTTTCTAAAGACGTATTCTCAACGGCCTGGACCCATCCATATCCATCACATGAAAGATGGTTTTTTTGAGGGAGGTCTACACCAGTAATCGTCGAAAGGTGGTTGAGATAATCATCAAACACTTCACTGGCTCGTATGCTGCGTGGTTTATATATAATAGTTGTACCATCTTCAAACTGGATGTTCATTACAACTCTACCATGGTTATGGCTGTCAGCTGGGAGCGCGCGAATCGATTTTAGTTGAGAATTATCAGGACATACCCCAAATTCATCTATAATCTTATGACGATCAGCACTTAGACGAGAATCAAGTTCTGTGGTTGCGTCCACCCACTGATTTATTTTAGTCGATAAAAACCGGCCAAGAACAGGATACGTGGTTAAGAATTTAGTGATTCCCTGATAAGTATGGAGCTTTTGAATAAATGTGCGGTAGTATTTATTACTAGATGTATCGTGGCTGGTGAATTGATCCATATCATTAAGAGCAATGTGTGTCCGGAATTCCGTATATAAGGCCTCATTAGCTATGGTTGTGAGTTCCTTATGTAACCATTGTGTGAGCCCTTGTGGTACCGGGTCAGGAATCCCCACATAATCGCATTCATCATTTAATAATGTGACTGCATATTTGACCCACGTGCATATGATATGCTCAAATGGCAACTCTTCGGTATCACTTGCGGTAGTAGTTTTAGAATAACAGTGTTCTGCGGTGAACGTAATCAATTCATCAAGTGTTCTAAGCCAACTTGGGGCAGGTGCTTCATCTGGTAATTTCTCAATCTCAGGTATGGTAAGATACGTACCTTTTGTCACTCCCCGTTGTTTGAGTCGATCAACGATTGCAGATTTGGTTAAATTATCAACATTTTTTGACCATTCTCTTGTAAGAGTTGATTGTGAGACAGCCGTATTTTGTTGAGTTTGTATTGAGTCCACATATTTTTCGACCATTATTGCCTTTTCAAAGATAGTAGATGCATCCCACCCTATATGTTGTAGAATACTATCTGGAAAATCTCCATTAGCCATAAAATTAGTGTAATAGCCTAATATAAATAAACAGCGATTCAGTCAACCACAAAAAAACTCACGCAGGCGTGCAGGTCACAGTACAGCCGCACCCAGCGCAAGTGAATGTGTATTTTGCTTCGTTTATGTCACCACCAACGTCATCTACCTTCGAATCCGGAAGTTCGGCCTCTATGACGAAATCCCCGATAGCGGTCTTAATTTGGTCTTCCATCTCTGGACTGTCCGCATACTCCAGAGCCCCCTTGATACCGTGTTCTTTGATTATCTGGCTTACTGTCGGTTTTTGAGCCAACTCTATAACATGATTTTCCACCACATCAGCTGAGGTAGCCATAATCCAGGTATGAAAATCATGCGTACAATAATAAAGCTTTTGACTATTTTAGTTATAACAGTAGAGAGTTTAACCCAATTGGATTGATTAGCGGCGTGTAATATCGACTTTGAATAAATTTCAAAACCAACCCAAGATCAAATACAGAGACAGAGAAAACCGTCTGTTGCCAAGATTATCCTGAAACATGGAAACTACACACTTCAGCTTATTTTGTTTTTCGTCGACCAACCAAGTATGTTTGAGAGATCAGGGTCGACGTCGCCATCGTCGTCCAGACCACTCGCAGTGAGTCGACCAACCCGGGGATCAGAACGAAACCAAGACCTCGTCAACAAAGCTGACCCATCAAGCGATGACCTCCTACTCCCGTCGCTCAATGACGGTATCACGCTCCTAGATGTCGACGGCAGTCGGGGGGTTCCGATTCTTCAGTCGCTTGTCCTCGATCACCTACTACTCCACGACGGACCTGCCTTCTGGGTCGACGCCAACGGCCACGCAACGACGACCACACTCGCCCAGATCGCGCCCAGCCAGCGCCTGCTCAACCGCATCCATGTCGCACGCGGTTTTACCGCCTACCAGCACTACGGTGCGGTTTGTGACCTCCCAACGGCGGTGAATCAATCCATCCAAGAATCGACCGACAACACCGGATCACGAGGTCGACAGCCTACAGGTTCTAACAACGTCTCCTCCCCGCACACCCCGTCGCTCATCGTCGCCCCGGCCGTCGACTCCCAGTACCGCACTGACGACACCCTCAGCGAAGGCCATACGAAAAACCTCCAAGCGCGAACACTCGCCCGATTAACAACCTACGCCGATGGCTACGACGTTCCTGTTCTCGTCACCCGCAGCGAGCGCGATGCGTTCACGGAGTCGATCGAAACGGCCGCCGACCACCACCTTCAGTGTGAGCAAACACGGATGGGCCCACGAATTATCGGCGACGACTTCGAGACACTCGTCTATCCCGTCGACGACGGCACATACTATCAGACGACCTTCGCCTACTGGCGGCAGTTGCTCAATGCCCGCGCCGCGCAGGTCGGTATCGAACCAACGACCAGCTCGCCGTCTACTCCCGACAGCGTGGGTACTGGCCTCAACGCTTCCGGCGAGACGACCTCAATGGCGACGAATCCCCTGCTCGATGCGTGGACCGCTGCTGGTCCGGGAGGGCGATAGCGATGGGGCGAACCAATCCGACATATCGGGACGCGCTGCGAGCTATCGAAGAACGCTGGCAGGACTTTCGCCGAGCACTCCGTCGACGGGACCAACCGCGGTTCGATCAGTTGTTCGTCTACGCGCGAGAACACGCCGACGCCAGCGGGCTGTTGAACCACCAGAATCCGCTGTTGCCCACGCTGCTCAGTATCGATCTCGAACAGGAGAGTCGGCTCGATGAACACGAAGAACGGCTTGAGGAACTCGAAGAAGCGATCAAATCAAACGAAGAAGAGAGTCTGTGAGAAGTCACCGGTCGCGTAACCGATCTCGTGCGGCCGCAAACCGAATATTAAATCAATCCTCGGAAGAGATTACTTTAGGGATATTGCTGTACCTGCAATGGACAGCCACACTCGCCAGAAAATCGATGTCGACATTCTTTGGCCGAGGAAACTGATTTTTCCTCGGTCGCTGAATACCACGCCTCCAGAACTCGCTGCTAAGCCTACCTGAGAGCGTAACGATCCTAGAGGATGCCGCCCACGATGAGCAAACCGACAACGATCAAGAGCATCGTGACCACACTTCCCCCAGCCAGCACCTTGTTCTCCATGGCCTGCTCGTAAAACAGCATCTCGGCGTACTCAGCACGGAAGGATTCGAGATTCTCCTCGTTGTAGAAATATTTCGTCTTGAGCGCGAACCGTTCGGTGATCGCACAGCCCGTGCAGACTGGCTCACCGGTCAGCCGTTCAGTCTTGATGTGGCTCCCACACGCAACAGCCCCGCAGTTCGCGCAGTAGGTGTAGGTTTCGTCGACGCCGTGTGTCTCACAGTGGACGCAGCGATGGATACCGTCCTCAATCGTAACCCGAGAGGGGCCTGCGGCGTAGTACTCGTAGGGATAGGTGTACTCCTTGAGGTGTGTCGTCTGCCGAACCTCAGGAAGGTAGACTGGCTCAATCGACTGCACTGAGATGTCCGAGAGGTTCGGCTCACAGGTCTTGTTGTAAGTCACGTTATTCCCGCCTGTGTAGGTCACCGTCGTCGTGTGGAACTTCTGGAGCCGGTCGACTGCCCACTCTTTGTATTCGGTTTCGGTCTGGCCGAACCGCTGATCACTGACCTCGTCAAAGACCTCCTGAAACCGCTCAATATCAAGGTCGACTGTCGTGTGACTATTCTCCCTGACCAAAGTTGCGACGGCATCGTCGGCTACCGACGGATGACCGCGACCGGCGTGAACGATAAAGTTGGTTCGCTCATTAATTCGGTGGATAACCCCTACAGAGGTCTCGAATACCGCATTCGTGTCAGCGGTGACCGAGATAATTGGATTGAACGTAACCTGTGTATGTGGCTCCGAAAGATCTGTGCTGTCGATGTTTTCGATATCACGGAAGGCCTCTTTGATTGGTGCTGCGACCGAGGCTGCCGGATCATATGGCCGGAGCGTCTCGTCACAGAGGATCTCGATGCGACCATTATAGAGATCGAGGCCGATCTCGTCGGCGATCCGCCGGAGGTCCTGGCCATCGGTGAGTTCGATCTGATGCGGATCATCGTTCTGTCGCAGCCTGTCGGCATACTCCTGTGCTGGCCCGGTGAACCGACCAGTCGTCACGACCATACCGCGTTTTGGGCCATCAAAATCGAACGTCGCAATCGCCGAGTGGAGTTTCTGGACGACCGGTCGACCGACTGAATCGGTGTGCTTGCACTCGACGACGACAGCCCGGCGCGTCCCGTCGACAACTTCCTCCATCAAGATATCCCGTCCCTCATCAGCCGTTTTCGTCGCTTGCCGAACGTTTTCGTATCCGAGATTTCGGAAGACGTCCTCGATCACATCCTCGAATTCGAAGCCGGAGAGATCGTCCAGGACTGCCATACTGATACTATCAGCACTATTCTATTGGCAGTATATACAGTATTGGAAACCGACAGTCGGAGAGTTAGACGGTGAGAATCAGTTAGTTATCCCCGCTGTACGGCGGTTCGACAGTGTCGACAACCTGTACGTCGACTTCCTCGTAGCTGGTCGTGTGGAGCGTTTCACCCCCCGAAAACGATTCCGTCTCTTGTTGGGCTCCTCGGAAATGTTCCCAGAGGATTTCCCCGGTCGTACGCTCGTAGGTGAGCTGCTGCCAGTCATCGCCGGGCATCGAATGGAATATTGTGATGTCGAACGTGCCGTCCTCCCAGAGCTCGACTCGACAAGATCGTGATGCCGGAAGCTCCTCAGTGGCGAGCTCACGCATTCGGTCGATGATCGGTGCCAGTGGTTCCATCGGTGGAAGTTCGTTGGATTCCATGGGTGGTGTCGTACCGGTCTCTCGCAGCAACGCGAGAGCACTGACTCACCGAACTGAACAGGATTACTGGGATCAAGTATGTGCTATTGAACGCTCAGCAACTGACAGAGACACCCACGGCTGCGAGAAAACGCTACGAATACTGGTTCGAAGATGGTTGATAAATTCCTACCGATTCGGACAATCCGCAAGCAATAGCCTCGTATCGTAGGATTGGACAGGGAAGACCCGTGCAGTGAACTATATTAACCAACATAATGCCCGACTGCTTTTATTTTGTTGGTTAATATTTTGATCGAATCACTGTCGATCTAGGAAATCTGGAAGCTACACGCCATTGGTTATGTGAGAATCTGGAGACAAAAATAGCATGTCAGGAGTATCAAAGAGACAATGCCGTTCACGATAGATTTCCTGGATGACGGTCGTGTTCTCGAATGGGAAGCGACGGTCGACGGCGCAGTCGCAACCGAGCACGACGACTATACGCCGCGTTTCTACGTTGCCCCACAGTCCCCCGACGACGATATCGGCCTCACGAGGCTTCGGAGGATCTACGAAAATCATCCCGATGTCGTCAGAACCGAGATGGTCTACCAGCGGCCAAGTTTCCGGCGTGATGACGAGGAGGTTCTCGCCGTCGACGTCAACTACGTCGACCGGGTCCCAACGCTTGCTCGCCAAGCACGCCAGCTATCGGAGTTCCCGATCGGGGATCTTGCCTGCTTCAACGTCGATTTCTCGCGGGAGTTCCGCTATTGTTTAGAGAACGATATCGATCCAACCCCAGCCAGTGAGTTGTCGACACTCCGGCTTAGCGTCCCAGTAACGGAGACGACAGGAGATGCCTACACAGAGCTGTCCGTCGACGGCGAGACGATTGCAGGGTCGACAGAAGATATTCTGACAGCGGTACAGGCAGCAGTCGACGAGCGCGATCCGGACATCCTCGTCTGTTCAACGAGCCAGATCATCCCCACGTTGCACGAGATGGCCACGAACGCTGGCGTCGACGACTTTTCGCTGAGTCGATGGCCCGATGTCGACTACCAGCAGCTCGCCAGTCAGTCGACGTATTCGAGTTACGGGCGTGTGGGTCACTCCCCAGCCCGATACAACGTACCAGGAAGAGCAATCATCGACGAGTCGAACACGTTCTTCTACGGCGAAACGAATCTGGATGGTGTTCTCGATCTCGTCTCACGGTCGAAAAAGCCAATTCAGGAACTCGCGTGGGCTTCGATCGGGAACGTCCTCACCGCAATCCAGATCTGTGAGGCCCATGATCGGGGCGTATTGGTCCCGTGGAACTCCTGGAGACACGAGTTCTACAAACCGATGGGCACACTCCACGACGCCGATCGTGGTGGCTTCGTCTTCGCACCAGAAGTCGGCCTCCATGAGGATGTCCACGAACTCGACTTTTCGAGTCTCTATCCGAACATCATCTGCACACGCAACGTCTCGCCGGATGTGATTCGGTGTGAGTGCCATCGTGATCGCGATGATGTTCCTGGACTCGGCTATTCGATCTGTGACGACCGAGGTTACCTTGTCGACGTTCTTCAGCCGATCATTGATGCTCGTGATGAGATCAAGGCTACAATCCGTCAGGAACAGCAGCAAGACGAGCCCGATCAAGAACGACTCGCAGAACTCGAAGGCCGGTCGGGTGCCCTGAAGTGGATTCTCGTCGCCTGCTTTGGCTACCAGGGGTTCTCCAACGCGAAGTTCGGTCGGATCGAGTGCCACGAGGCGATCAATGCCTTTGCTCGCGAGATTTTGCTGATGGTAAAACAACAACTGGAGGCTGGTGGATGGCGTGTCGTCCACGGCATCGTCGACTCGATCTGGGTGACTCCCGATCCCAACGTAGACGATAGCCAACGGGAGGACCTCGATGTACTTGCTAATGAGATCACTGAGTCAGTCGAGATCAGACTTGAACACGAGGATCACTACGACTGGGTCGCGTTTGTCCCGCAACGAGAGAGCACCGCCGGCGCGTTGACGAAGTACTTCGGAAAGGTCGCTGGTGAAGACGAGTTCAAAATCAGAGGGATTGAGGCCCGACAGCGGTCGACGCCGTCGTTTGTCGAAGACGTCCAGCGGGAGTGTCTCGACCGCCTCGACGAAACACGATCCCCGGAAGCAGTTCTCGGTTATCTCGAGCGAGCTATTGCGGAACTCCATGCTGGTGACGTGGCTGTCGACCAACTCGTCGAACGGAATCGTGTCTCGAAGCCGTTGGAGGGATACACGCAGAACACCCAGAACGTTGCCGCACTCAAACGAGCTCGTGATCATGACCTCAGTGTTCATCCAGGACAAGACATTGAATACGTGGTTGTTGACGACGAGAAATCCTCGCGAGATCGCGTTGCTCTTGTTCACGAGAATGTCGAAACGTATGATCCGTCGTACTATGAGACGCAACTCGTCCGAGCTGTCGAAAGTGTCCTTTCCCCGCTTGGGTGGGACCGAACAGACATCCGGCGAGAACTCGCAGAGACACAAGAAACAGATCTGATGGATTTCACCACAGTTTGGAGCTAATGAGGTCCAACACCTCTCTATCGATGTGTTTCCTTCAAGACCACACTAGTATTGTTCAGATTGACAAATTGGCTCTGGAAAGTGACTCGATATAGAATTAAGGCGGTAATCTGGGAAGACAGACACCCCTCTATCGATGTGTTCTATTTGTCCCGATAGGGGACCTCAGACCCAGATCAATACGAACGAAGACGGTTGTTGTTAGAAAACAGCCGTAAGAAGGCGTCAAGAGGCCAAATATAGCAATGCATGCAAGACAACAGAATCTCTGTCAGGGAAAATACAAACACGCTTAGGCAAACACATCGAACACATCGATAGAGGTGTGTGTGAGTGTTCGTACTAGAAAGCTAGAAGAAGAAGGTGAAATCACCGATGATTCGATGAGTTCATCGAGAGCGGACAATCCGTGTTGCAACCTCTCTCACGTGGTATCACGTGGTTTCGAGCGTCTTGTGGTTCCTCGACCCATCAGTTTCACGGCTGAATACGTTCGATCTTTGGAGTACAAAACACATCGATAGAGGGG
>Ga0208412_1000172_pt1 | contig 43133 bp, 47 predicted proteins | sample AntDeeMetag02WF4_FD_184758 | JGI IMG/M metagenome (GOLD analysis project Ga0208412, IMG submission 184758) | Saline lake microbial communities from Deep Lake, Antarctica - Antarctic Deep Lake Metagenome 02WF4 (SPAdes) (version 2) | ecosystem: Environmental > Aquatic > Non-marine Saline and... | reverse complement strand
TCCTCGTCAAGGCGGTTGACGAGAAAGTTAAGAAGCTGGTCCTCGTGGATCTCACCGTCTGCTTGTTTGGTTTTAGACACACCTTCAGCAAGCAGACGTTCTAACTAAGCGGCTTTGTGAAGTACTGATCCTCTAATCGGCGGCCAGGTGTTCCTTCGGCCTGGTACCCACAGAGGATGATACGGACTTCATCATATCGCTGGGTGAACTCGAGTAAGTACGTGGGAGAAAAGCCTCCAGACAACATCCCAGAGGGTGCGATTATAATGGGTGTTTCGTCAGCTTCCAATAACTCCTCTCGAGACAAGGGCATTCGTCTCGCAGATGACGCTTGATCAAAGAGGAACGGCTGTTGATCTCCCGAATTGACAATATAATTTCGAATAGATTCAGCTGCAAACTCCCCTCGACAATGCTCATTATAAGTGTTTGTGGCGCGTTGGGCCATTCCATCGTAGACAATATTGAGTTGCGATTGATCTTCCTCTGGGAGCGTATGGATACGGTTTTTGAACATATAGAGTAGTTCCTGAGAGCGCCCTACACCAAAGCAGGGAATGAGAACTGGTTTCCCATTCGTGGCCGCTTCGATAGCTTCATTGAAAATATTGGTTCTCGTGTCAGAAGCATTAGTATGAGAATGAGTATCCCCGTATGTTGACTCAAGAAAGAGCCCATCTGCCTGGGGTGGTTCATCGATATCTGGAAGGTGGTTCGACCGTCCGCCAATATCGCCCGAGAAAACCACTCGAGAGCCATCAACAGTTAGTGCGAGCCAAGCACTTCCCAGTAAGTGGGCAGCATTGCCAAACTCAAAATGGAGTGTTTCAGTATCATCAATATGTGCAATGTGGTCACTCAAATCTGCTGCTTGGTACCCGCAGGGACGGAAGCGATCAATGACCTTCCTCAGGTCTGTTTCAGTGTACTGTTGTTCTCTTCCCGGCTTTTGAGTCACACGACGATGGATCTTAAGCGAATCCCGAAGTAGTGTATCCGCCAGTGCTGCTGTTGGTCTTGTCGTAATTACAGGTGCCTGATCTGAGAGAAAGTTATGGCTTTCTAATAGCGGAAGAGATCCAATATGATCGATATGGGCGTGAGTGAGAAACACTGCATCTATTTGGCCCTCGTCAAGTCCTCTCAGATCAGGAAACAATCCTCCATCTCCTTGGTTTAGTCCCGCATCGACAAGATACGTTCCTGTTCGGGTCTCCACTTGGTAACAACTTCGTCCAATTTCTTTCGCACCCCCTCGAGGGACAACCACGAAGGGAGATTCATCATTGACCGAAAAATCAAATTCTGCCTCTCCACCGATTCTGGGAATATATTCATTTTCCTCGTCACTAAGCTCCTGAACTATATCGCTCATCGGGACAACACCTCATTTGCGTAGAATCGCTCACTGGTTTCAGTCCGCCCACGTAATCGAATATATTCGAGTAGATCTGTCTCACTTAGTTGTGGGAAGAACTGATCAATTTCGGAGAGGACAGAATTTAGTGACCGATGGCCACTAGAGGCTGGTGCCACACGGTCTAACATCCAATTAGCGGGTATTGCCTCAAGTTGGCCAATGCGCTCTGCTTCTCCCTCTGTGAAATACTTGTGGCGGCCAGCTGGTTGCTGTGTTTCACGGCTGGATCGTGCTGGTTTTGCAGTTGCCTCAGTAACCTGGATGAGTTGTGGTGGAGATCGTGTTTCTCCAGGCATTGCAGTGTCAAGCGAGTCTCTAACTTGTGTCGCTGCAAGACTTCCCTCTCGACGAAAGTATCCAAGAGTGATGTCTGCTTGGTCTTTGTAGAGTTCTGGTGTAGCTACTGTGGCTCCAGTATCTGGATCATTAGTTGTATAACGAGGGGCAATTTCAGCTACACAAAGATCTGTGAATTGAAGGCGATCTGTATCAACGTAAGGAGAGCTATCAACTTCCGCTAGAAGTTCGGATAGAGACTCAACGAACTCCCTCGGTCGCCATGCAGTCGCATTTCGAGGAGGTCGCTCTGCGGGGTTATCGAAATAAACCGTCGATTCTGGAATATATGCTCCCTGTGGAATTCGTACATCAACTGGATAATCCGGTGTATGATACTCTTCATGTGTCCGATCGCCATTCGTTGACTTTCCTAGAGAAAACCGAATCATTACAGGAAAGATGGTATTGGGAAGACGTTCGATTACAGTACGCGGATCGGATTCGTCTAAGATGACTGTCCCTCGGTTACTAACCTCAGCAGAACCGATATCCGAATCATTCGCTACCATAATTCGATTAGGAATTCCATGTGTACTAAATGTCATCCAACCGTGGTGGAAGTGAAACTGATAGCTGAAATTTAGACACAATTTCGCCATACCATTCGAACACATCATCTAGGACTGACTGCCGAAACGATCACCACGATTGACAACCGGCTGCAGCAGTTCTGTAACCACTCGGTATCAGCGCCGACGAACCGCGTGAATGCGTACGAGTTCCAATTGTGGCACTGGCGCTTTACGAGGACGAGTCCGCTTCGGCAAATCAGGAGGGAGCGTCCCTCCAAGGAGTTGTCCCCTATACGGAACAGTCATGGACAGACATCGCACGGACATACACCGTCAACGAGTGGCTTACTGCAGTCAGCACGGATACGGGAGAAATCGTTACGTATGATTCCCCGGACGATCAGCAGCCCTGTTGGAGGGACACCAATGAGTGTCAAACAGAAAGAGTGGCCACCCGAGCTGGAACCTATGTCGTTGACAGAGCTCTTTGACCTAAATCTCAGTCCTCAAAGAAACCAGAGATATACTGATCTTCCCAGTCCCGACGTGCTTCGATCTCGCGGCGGCCACGAGCCGTGAGTGTATAGACGTTCGTCCGTCGATCAGCTTCACCTTTCTCGACGAGGCCCTTATCGACGAGGGTATCGAGATTTGGATAGAGCCGACCATGGTGGATCTCGCCTTCGTAGTACTGCTCGAGTTCCTCTTTGAGTGCGAGTCCGTGTGGTTCGTCCTGGCCGGCAATCGTATACAGTAAGTCACACTGGAAGCCCGTTAAGTCGTACATATTTTTTCTATGTTCTATCAGGGTATAAGAGTGCCGAGAACAGGATGGGGAGCGGCTATAGTAGGTTATTTAGACGAGGTCAGATTTGTCAATTTTCATCGTCTGGATCGCCTTCTAGCTCGCTCGCGTCGAGATCGTCCCACGCACCTTCCTATTCCCAGTCGACGATCAGCGTTGGTTCCATCCTCAAGCGGTCGCGTATCTTACCCGTGTATTCGAATCGCTCTCGAGGATATCCAGTGAGATCGGCCAAGATCGATAGTTCGTCGGGCTTGTCCCCTGTCACTACGAGGAAAATATCCGCTTCATTCTCGCTCAGTGGCTACTACTCGCAGAGAGGGTAAATGAGAATGTCGACCCCTCGCCGGGTTCGGACTCGACCCAGATGTCTCCACCGTGACGCTCGATAATCCGCTCACAGAGCGCAAGACCGATTCCCGTACCGTTGCCCTCGCTGCGGCTGTGGCCTCGCTGGAACACCTCAAAAATCTCTTCTTGTTGTTCCGGGTTAATTCCGATTCCCTCGTCCTCGACTGAGACGATCCAGTCCGTGCCGTTCCGCTCTGCAGTTACGCGAACCGTCGGCTGGACGTCGCTATACTCGATGGCGTTGTCGAGCAGGTTCTGGAACACCTGTCGCAATTGGTCGGGGTCGCCCTGAACACGCGGAAGCGGCTCTGCCTCGATCATCACATCGTTCTCCTCGATTGTTACTTGTAAGTTCTCACGGACATCGTCGAGAATATGTTCCAGGTCGACTGTCTCTAACGGGTCGCCTTGTGTTTCGACGCGGGAATACTTGAGAAGCCCGTCGATCATCGACCGCATTCGCTCGGCCCCATCCACGGCGAACTCAAGGAACTCTTCCCCCTCCTCGTCGAGGTCATAGCGGCTATCGATGAGTTGGAGGTACGACGAGACCATCCGCAGCGGCTCTTGTAAGTCGTGTGAGGCCGCATACGCGAACTGCTCTAACCGTTCGTTCGATTCTTCGAGCTCAGCGACTAGTTGTTCTAACCGTTGCTCTCTCTCTTTCCGTTCGGTGATATCAGCAACCGTTCCATGCATCCGGATTGGCTTGCCAGAAACATCGTATTCGACCTCTCCTCGTATCTCTACCCAAGTGGTGGCATCATCTTTGAGCCGGTACTCAGTCTTGAGTTCACCTGTGTCCTCAACAGCTCGTTTGATTTCACTCTTCGTTTCCTCTGTCTCGTCTTTGTGGATTTGATCGTAGAAGGGCTCTATCGGAGCACCTTCTGTGACAGTTACTGGATCCATTCTGTATAGTTCCGCGAGGTATTCATCACCAGTTACGACGTTTTTCTGAATATCCCACGTCCAAATACCAATCGACGCGGCCTCAGTCGCCACATCCAACTGCGCCTGCCGTTCCCACAACTGCTGTTCCTTTTCTGTCCGCTCGATCGCCTCCGCGAGGATGTTGGCAACGCTCTGGACAAAGTTGACGTCCTCTTCGGTGAACTCTTGCCGGTCGGTATCGTGTGTCCCTAGAATTCCCCACGGCTCGTCGAACGGTCCGATAATAGTGCTGATGCCGCTGCGAACGTCATGACTTCGAAGGAGATCAGGTCCACTAAACCGTGTCTCCGTCTCGAGGTCTTCGACAACGATCGGATGATTATTAGCCAAGGTATACGCTGCTTGTGAATCCGCTTCAATAGACGAGACAGTCGCTTCTCCAACGATCCCCTTCTTCCATCCAACACCCTGGCGGAGCAGTAGTTTCTCATTTTCGGGGTCGAGGTCGAGCACTTTGCAGTAATCGTTGTCGAGTGCATTGGCGACCTTGCAGGCTGACTCATACATGAGGTCGTCAAGGTCGTCAGTCTCGAGTGCGAACTGACCGAGATGGGCCACAGCCTCTTGCTGATTAGCTCGTTGCTTGAGTCGCCGAGTTTGCGTCTTGGCTTGGCCGTCATAGACACCGACACCGAGCCCTCCGACGCTACCCAGTGCCGTGAGAATCGGAATCCCGGTTAGTGGTTCAGAAAAACTTCTTCCGGGCTGGAGATGAAACAAGATGAGTAGACCCGCCATTGTCCCGAATCCGGCGAGACACCAGCCAGCGATGTCAGCGTGGAACTGGGTGTTGATATCGCTCTGAGGAAGCCAGTATGCGCCATAAAGGAGGAGGAACCCAGAAACAGCGATTATCAGGGTTATGAGAAGAATTCTACTAATTAGCGCACCAGTATTAAACCCAATAGATGCTCGAAGAACAGAAAGTGCGACGTAAAGCACCCCAAGAGCGCCAATAGTACGTCTCGCACCGATTGTGGACACAGGGCGTCGCCAGTGAGCCATTGTTGACATTGTTTGGGGCGATAATATAGAGTTGGTGGAACAGTATCTGCCCTTGCGCGTGAACTACCCTGCCCTACTCGCCGCCTTTGGCGGCTCCTTGAGGGCGGGGCTTCCTGACTAACACACCTGAGCAGACCCTTCATTCTCGTCTTTTGCGTGGGTGGCTGTTCTGGCGCGTCGTTTCCAGCCCACTCCACCCAATCCACCGCTTCCCACCCACCTCCAGGTCCCGGACTGCTCACTGCGCTCACCTTGCACCCCTCGGTCGCTACGTTCGCTCGTTGTGCTGCTGGGCTTTCCTTGTTGGTTTTCGTTCACGCTTTGGACGTCCGCTCTCTGAATAGCCGGTGGCGTTGTTTGCTCCCTGAAAGGGGTAGAGGGATCAAAGACAATGCAAACTGCCGGCAGGATCGCGAACCCACTCGCCGTTGAGTTCACCACCGAGTCCGATTCGACCGTCAAGCATTCCCGCTTTGACGTATTTGACGCATCTGAGCACACTAACACGAGCTGTGACTACTGCGGGAAGTTCGGGCTTGTTCCGACCCAGAGCTGTGAAATTGCCTGTGATCTTGGCGTTCAACTGATCTGCTCCGACTGCGAGAGCGCGTAACTCGAGACGATCGACCAGTCTAACGGTAGTTACACCTGACCTATGCCTACATCATCACCATCAGCACATCCGCTCGAGCGACTTGAACCGACCCAGCGGACGCTCCGACGTGCCCAGTACGAAGCCTTCGAGTTCGAACTTGTCGCACAGGGCGTCCTCGTTCGCAACGCCAGCCACACAAAGCCCGAGGACCATGAGTACCTAGTGACGATCAAGGACGGCTTGCCGCACAGCTGTCCGTGTCCAGCAGACGAACACTACCAAGGTGCATGCAAACATCGGGTTGCAGTCGCGATCCGAACGCCCATTCTCGAGGCTGCACGCAACGCACAGCGAATTCGCGAACTCGAGGCCAGCGGGGTGCAGGCCATAGCGAATCCACCGGCGCCGTGAGTTACCCCACGCTTTCGGACTTGGTTTCACGCTGTGGGGTAACTCTGCTGGACCGACTAGTATCAGTACGAACGCACCGCACGTGGCGTTATTCCACCCTCAAGAGGGTTGGAGGGTATCACAGATGTCACGAGCAGACGAGACGACAGCACAGTCAACGGAGACAGCCGATAACGAGCAATCAACCGACTACACGACGCCGCTCCCACGACGGTTCCTCGCGACTGCCAGTGGTCCGGTCACCCGGATCACTGATTATGGTGACGAGACGACCGAGCGTGTTCGCGCCGACATCTCAATCGAGTACTCGATCGAGACGCTCGAAGAGTTCGCCACGTTCTGGGAATTCCGCGACTACCGCAGCTGGAAGCGAGCGGCTCTCGAGGCTCTCCTCGAGAGACAGGAACCCGACGCTGTGACGTACGCCGTCGACGAGGATAACCTCGAAGAGTGGGACATCACGGTCGACGGACGTGTTGAGGCATTTGCGGGACTCGTCGAGACGATGGCCGACTACACAGGACGAAATCCTTCTTGTCGAGATGCCATTCCTCAGCGGATTGCAGCTCGGATCAACGGTCTCACCGATGGTCGCCAGACGACTGATGACGTTCTCACGGAGTTCGCTGATGAGCTGCACCGGGCAGAGCTGTGGGGGCTTGGAGCGCACCTTGCGCTCCTGAACGTCAGACACGCCCACCACGAGCCGATTGAACAGCAGGCCGCAACGCTCGCTCGCACTCTCAGTGACGACGAGGTGAGCCGATGAGCGAACAGTCGATCAAACTTGGTGACGTCTGTTTGGATCTCGCACAGGGGCGGCCAGTCCATGTGATCGCAGATACTGGCCAGACCGTAGCTGAGTGGTCCGAGGCAAATAACTACAATCTGCTCGATAATTATGGGAACTCGCGATTCGACACAACCAACGATGAGCGCGTGTTCGATGTGGTCTACTGCTCAAACCTGAAGTCCAGGTCTTCGAAAACCTACGCGTATCCCGAGTCACGGCTTGGTCGCATCGAAAGTGAAGCAGCTGATGCCGGCCGCCAGGTCGCCGATCGGGTGGTCGTCACCGTCCTTGAGAAGCTGTTCGAACGAGCAGCCACCGACGATGATGGAGCCGTGGCCGTCCTCGAGCGCTATGCCACCGACGTCGGATATGCGGACGAGGCTGCTGAAGCGCGCGAACTGGTCGAGATTGACCGGATCATCGGAGGTGAGGTCTGATGGTGGCCAATCTGCTGACGTACGTCGACGAGAGTGACGCACCCGAGGACACGCTCACCGAGTCGCAAGTGTGGGCGCTTCGCCAGGGCATTCAGGCGACGATCGATCGCGGTGACGAGAGTCTCTCACTTCCGTCGAGACCACTCTCATCAGGTCGATGGCATCATTGGGGGATTGGCGTCTCTGTCTGGCTCCACGACAGCGGCGTCGTCGTCCTCCAGAAGGACGGGAACACGATCGTGACAGATATCTCGATGCTTGAGCACGTTTCGCTGGTACTGGCTGGTGCTCACGCTAGGATCGGTCACGTGACACGGATCGGTCCAGAGAGAGGTGACGGGTGATGGCGATCGTCGACACTGAAGAGCGGTATGCTGGTGCGTTCGACACGGTGAAGTGTCCTGTCTGTGGCTCCGACGAATGGACACACCTTGTCTATCAAGGCGTTTTCTGTGTGACCTGCAACACTCGGTGTACGCTGCGTGAACCGTCTGGCGACCAAGGCTTCATCGCCGAATTCGACAGCCAGTACACGTGGTCCGTCGAAGAGGCTGAGCCGATTCCCGAAACTGATGAGTACGGTGCGCTCGCATCGGGCAAGTGGCTTGGGTCCGAATCTCATGGCTACGATCGCTACTGGTTTTCGGCGTATGCAGACCACGTCGATGGTCGTGAGAACGAATGGGTGCCAGCGTGGGATCGAGAGACAGTGACCGCAGAAGCTGACCAGAGCTCAATCAGACACGAAGACACCCAGCGATAGCACTGGACGCCCAGACCTCTGCTCGGTGGTGTTGTTCTCCCCTCCAGAGGGGTGGAGGGTTTGACAGATGAGCCGATTCAGAGAGCTGGAGCAGATTGTACAGCGATCCGAATACTATGTAACTGATACGGGCCGAAAACTGCGCCTGCGTGCGGAAGCCGAGGTAACTGCTCGTACAGAGTGGTTGGTTCCCGACGGCGGGACCGTAACCGCCGAGGCTACTCAGAGTGAGTCCGAGAAACCGACGTACACGCGGCATGTCGAACCGCCGGAACAGGGCGGGAAGGCGTACGTCCGGTGTACGTACTGCGAACGCGAGCTGCTGGTCGAACTCGGTGGACAGGACAACCTGTCACATGCGCCCGGCTGCCCGGAGCGTGAGTCGCAATGAGTGAATCCGTCGACAGCTGGCCTGACGAACGAGTGCAGGCCGAACCCGAAGTAGTGCTGGCCGATCTACGAACGCTTGAGGAGTACCTGGCCGAGCCGTTGACTCTCGCAGATGCAATCGCCGAACTCGAGACGACTCACGATATCTTGTAACTCAGTCGTGGCGTAATCGAGTTCTTGCTGCAGGGTGGGCATCGACTGTGGTTCGTCAAGGGTGTGAAGCACTTCGAATTCCTCGTAGACGCGCTCTGTAATCTCCGTGACAGGGTCGTGCAACGGTGTACTCACGTTATATGTTCGGTGAGATTAGTCAACGCCTCGTTCACGTAGGTCACGAACAGCTCTTGCTCCAGAAGTTCGATCTGCGCAGCGAGTTCTGCGTCGACAACGTCGAAATCGAGGCTGGTCTGCATCAGCGAAAACATGTCCTCGATATCGTCCACCCACTGACTCCAGTACGCATCACCTAGTATCTTCGACTTGACTGTGCTCCCAGCATTAGGATGAAAAATAATTCTGACCGATACTAAACTATTAGTTCACAGAGATCATAAAGCGAGTAATGAGCGACCGATCACAGGTGTGGCCAAAAGAGATGGATAGTGCAGACCGTGTCAGGCATGTCGCCTTAACGCGAACGACACCACGAAATGCTGGCTGGATCGCCGAAGAGGCGGATGTCTCGAGAGATACGGCTGTTAAATACCTTGATCGAATGGCTGATCAAGGAGAGCTCGAGGCCATTGAAACAGCCGACGGCATATGCTACAAGCCCGACGAGATCACGCAATTCCTCCGTGAAGTTCGGTCCCTTGCTGAAGAGCAGTCAGTAGACGAACTCACTAATGAACTGCGTGCGATTGGTGAGGAAATCGACTCGTGGAAGTCAACGTATAATATTGAATCTCTCGAAAAACTTCGACAGAGCATTGGACGTGAGGATCTGTCAGCTGACGATCGACGCGAGCGCCTCGAAGTGATCGAAGAATGGGAATACAACATTCAGGTGCGTGAAGCACTTCAGCTTGCAATCAGCCTTCAGAGTTCACTAACGCGACTTGATGCAGATCCGCGTCTCGCAAATCGTGGTTCAGACACGCTTCCCCAAGAGGGCTAAGAGGAGACGATGGTACTCTTTCTTGCTGGAGGCCGAGGATTTACTCGGCGTGAAGGACTTCGGCGCCTCAAAGAACGACTCGAAAAAGAACCGGGGTTTTCTGATGTTCGGTATCGACCATCTCGACTTCGTCCTCGATCTGTCGTTGCTGACGTCGAGACTGAGATATTCTTGGGCGAAGAATTCCCACGGCAGCAGGCCACCTTCGAGGTCACATGGCGGCCACGTGCCGACATTGATGTTCAGCGTGTTCAGTGGGCTGATGACGTAGTCAGCTTGGGATGGCACAAAGACGATGATCATGAAGAACTTGGGACAACCCATTTCCAGATCGAGACCGATGAGGAATTAACCCACGAACCAGGGCATCTCGAAGCAGAAGCGCCGCTAAGCTTTCTGGAAACCTGTCTTCAGCGACTTCCTTCAAAACTCGAGGAAACGATTCCAGAGTGAACTCGGTTACTTCCAATCGAATGGTTGCCTAATATCTGTATGCACCTTCTGCTTCTGATACGGTCCCTTTGACCGTACTTCCAGCAGCGAGTTTCTTGGCGCCATGAGGCACAATTCGCCGACTCAACGTTAACGGGTTTACTTCCGATTAACATCCCAGAACTTTTCTACTAAGCTCTGAACTCAAGCAAGCCGCTCTAACTTCGATGGGAGAGGGATCTATCTGATCGACTGGCGCTGTTTATCGCCCCATAAGCAGTGAAGGGGCTGATCAGTTGTCCTCTTCGGAGTTATCGATGGCAACGAGAGACATCTACACGACGACGTTTGGCGAAGGCGTTCAGACGACTCCAACTACCTGTCCAGACTGTGGCGGCAGCGTTCGAACAACTGACCGCGAAACGATCTGTGAGGACTGTGGACTGATCCTCGAGGACACCAAACTAGACCGAGGGCCCAACTGGAGCCGACATGACGAGCAGGGATCCAAGAGACGGACCGGTGCCCCGCTGACACCGACACGCCACGATCGAGGCCTCTCCACCGAGATCGGATACCAGCAAGACGGACATGGAAACGCCCTCTCAAGCACGAAGCGTCAACAATTGAACCGGCTGCGTCGCGAACAGTCCCGTGCCCAGTGGCAGTCAAAAGCTGAACGGAACCTCGCCTATGGACTCGGTGAAATCCGGCGAATCGTCGCACGTCTCGGCCTCGCACAGAGTATCCGGGATCAGGCGTGTTCGCTGTTCCGAACGGCACAGTCTGAACAGCTCTGTCGCGGACGATCGCTCGAGGCAGTGGCTGCAGCCAGTGTCTACGCAACCACTCGGTGTAACGGACTCGGACGATCACGGGCAGAAGTCGCAGCCTGTGCGCACTGTGATCAGAGCAGACTCACCAACGCCTATACCGCGATGAACGTCGAACTCGAGTTACCGACACAGCCGATTGCGGCAATAAATCGGATTCCGAGGATTGCGACAGAACTCGAGGTCCCAGATCAGGTTCGTCGACGAGCACTCGAGCTCGCACAGAAGGCACGTGAACACGGAATGACGATCGGCCGCCGGCCGAGTGGCGTCGCAGCAGGTTGTCTCTATCTCGCTGCCCAGCGAGTCGGATTCTGTCTCTCGCAACAGCGAACCGCCGATATCGCAGGAACATCACCGAACACGCTCCGCAATCGGCGAGACGACTTACTCGAGATTGAAGCCGAAGCCTGATCGTCGCAACCCAGATGAGACGCTTGTAACCTAGTTGGTAGCGCAGTTTTTCATTCAGAAATTCGGGTGAAAATAGATTGATGATTCGATAACTACGTGTACGAACTACGCATTCAACTTCCTAACAGTCATGGCCATTGGTCCAATTCTGAAATGTTAGGTCAAAAACATTGGTAAGCAGAATATTTATTAGTCACTGAATCTTTGATATGATAGTGACTGAACCAACGTATGTAGGGAAAATTCTTTTAATTGAGGAGAATCCAGGGGATGTGCGTCTTACAAAGGAGATGTTTAAGGAAGCCGGATTTTATGGCACCTATTACGTTGCTACTGATGGTACCGAGGCAGTAGACTTTCTCTGTCAGCGTGATAACTATATTGATGCACCTCATCCGGATATTATCTTTCTTGATTGGCATTTTCCCCGGAAGAGCGGGGAAGAGGTACTAACAAAGGTAAATAGTGACGAAAGTCTAAAGCAAATTCCAGTAATTGTTCTGACGGGGACAGAGTCAGAGCTATATGATCTCCAATCGGATGATCCCGGAGCAGATGGCTATGTCTTGAAACCACTCGAACCGGACGACCTTATCAGAATTGTCCAAAGTTTTTCTTTAAATCAGGCTATCGAATGATTATCACTGCTACCGACAGATGTACCTCCTGTACGAACCGTGATTTTCGCGCGACCGCCTGAATAAAGAAATCATACTACTACCTACTGTAACAGAGCCTCTCGAGTGTGTTTTTCTCCCCTGAAGGGGTGAGGGCGTTCCAGAAGGGAGCGTCCGTCGTCAAGAACGATGACTACGAGCGACTGTTCGCAGGTGTCCTTCGATGATTCGGACACCAGACGTGACGAGATGCACAGTACAATGGAAGCCTGGGTCGAAGACCTCGTCGACGAGGTTGATGACGCAGTCTCGAGTGGTCAGTTCCAGGAGTGGCTTGAGGTCCAGAGTCACTTCCACGACTACTCCTATCGGAATACGTTGCTAATCACTCGCCAGTGTCCGCACGCAACTCGCGTCGCTGGCTATCGAACGTGGCAAAACAAGTTCGATCGGCACGTGAAGGAAGGCGAAAGCGCGATTTGGATCTGGGCACCGATCATCGCAAAGCAGTGCCCCGAGTGCGAAAATTCGCCGTCGTACCACGACCGAAGCGACTGTGAGTACGATGAGACATCACCAGAAGAGTGGTCGAAAGGACTCGTCGGCTTTCGGCCAGCGCCAGTCTTCGATATTTCTCAGACAGAGGGAGAGCCACTGCCCGAACTCGAGACCGAGGCGACCGGGGAAGCCGACGAACTGGTACCAGCGCTCCTCGAGGGAGCTTCGATGCTTGAAGTGGAAGCCAAGGTCGTTTCTCCAGCGGAATGGACTCACGGAGATGCCAGAGGCGTGTGTCAGTACCGCTCTCCTTCGGAGCGACCACTAATCGAGGTCCGTGATCGTGAGAACAGCGCCGACCTTGCCGTAACGACCGTCCACGAGTACGCCCACGCACGCTTACACGGTGACGTTGACAACGAGACTGAACGCTCAAAACGCGAACTCGAGGCTGAAGCCGTCGGCTACATTGTCGGTCGGTATTTCGGGCTGGACACGAGTGGGTCGGCGTTCTACCTCGCTGCATGGGAAGGCGAAGAGTCGGAGGCTATCCTCGATCGACTCGAGCGGATCAGTTCGACCGCTGCGGAGATTATCGATGTCGTCGACGAGGTGATCACAGATGAGTGATCGGCACCTCCTCTTCGAAATCGTCGATGCGCTCGAAACGGAGGGACTGGGTCGTGACGAGTACCAACTGCAACGGGTGATCAACGTCGAAGCACTCAAGATCAAAGGTGCACTTCGTCAGCGGATAAAGGTGTAGAGAGGCGAGTATCGGGAGAATAAGACAGGCTATTACTCCGATTCAACGCCAAGAAAGCCGTTTTCCCCGGTAAGAGAGGTTTGTCAGATTAGCTAATCCAAGCAGTATATAGAGATCTATGACCATGTTTCAACGGTTACTATATCGGTGTTTCTAAAACAGTTTTCAAACTGGGAGGTCGGTCGTCTTATCTTTTAGAAGCAACATCCGACAGCGTTCCGATTGGCATGCTTTTCGTATCGAAATCGGGGCCAAGATGGGATGGTGGAGTGCAGCTTTGAGCCGCGGAGCCAAATCGCCGGGAAATACGACGTCGAAGACGCCGTGTTTCTTAATAAATTTGCGTAGAAATATCTTAGTAAGTGCGGTTATACGCATCGAATAGAGCTTAACATGGAGAAATCCGTTCGTTCGGGATCGATAGCAGCGGACAGCTAGTAGCGTTGTTCGTTGAGTTGAATCACGGTTTCGTCGAGCACAACGTGATCTGGCTGTTTTCCCACTATTGGCTGTGGATCGTCTTTCTGCATCCAATTATTAACTGTCAATCTCGCCCGTTTGACACCGTACCTCTCCAAAACAGAAACAGTATTAGAAAGATATAGTTCGGATAAATAGAGCTGGATACTCAATCACATTAGCCTGCTCTCGACAGACTGAGAAGGACGGAAATGCCTCCACTACCTGAAGTAGTCCGAAGAAATATTACCGATGTGGAAAGAACAGGGGTGCCTAATCAGAACAGCGGAATCGCACCCGTAAGAACCGCGACGGCCAGCATGACCAGCGACACGGCCCACGCCCAGAGGAAAGTGAACTTGATATGTTCACCGAGGTCGACGTCAGCAAGTCCGATTAACAGGTACGTTGCGCCAGTCAATGGTGAGAGCGGGAAGCCAACCGTCATCTGACCGATGAGCGACGCGCGAACGACCGCCACTTCAGGGATCCCGTATGCTTGGGCCGTCTCCGCCAGCACCGGCAGCACGCCGAAGTAGTACGCGTCAGGACTGAACACAAGACTCGCTGGCATTGCGATGAGTCCAACGACACCGGCCATGTACGATCCCATCCACTCAGGCATAATTGAGACCAAGATACCCGCCATCTCAGTGATCATCCCGGACTCGTTAAGAACGCCGAGAAGGACACCCGCAGCCAGGAGGATCCCTACATACGTCATTACGTCCGGGGAGTACGCCTCGAGGATATTCTTCTGTGCCTCGTAGTCTCTAACATTAACCACGAGCGCAATCACGAGACCGGTCATGAAGACAATCGCCGGACTGGTAACGTCGAGCATCAGGAGCGCAATAATTGCGACCGTCACGAGCACATTAAAGTACCATCGCCAGTTCACTCCAGTATCAATTTCTACTCCACCATCGGTCCTGATATCGGAGTCATCTCCGGCGAGTGCTTCCGTAACGAGTTGTTCCCGTTCGCTCTCGGAAATATCGATATTCGTGTCGATCCGCCGGCTAAAATAGTACGCGATTAGGAAGATTGCTACGAAACCCGCGATTTGAGCCGGAATCAGCGGATTATAGACGTTGCTAACGGTGGCAGCGTCGACGGAACCGATCGCTCGGACCGTTACGCCGCCCCACGGGACCATATTCATTGTTCCGGCGCTTAACGCCGTCAGTGCGGCCAGAATCTTCGTATCCGCCTCGAGTGCCATGTAAAGCGGCAGGAGCGCCGGAATAGTAATAAGGAAAGTTGTTGCACCCGCACCGTCGAGATGCGTCGCGACCGCCAAGACCACTGTTCCAAAGGTGAGCAGTGCGGGCCGATCCAACACAATGTGGACTACACGTCTCACAAGCGGATCGAACAGCCCCCTATCCCGCATGATTGCGAAGTACCAGACAGCGAACGCAAACATGGCGGTAATCTCGACAATACCCCCTAGTCCGGACGATACGAACTCACCCAGTTCTTCTGGCCCGAAGCCGGCGACCAGTGCTCCGATCACCGGGACAATTATCAGCGTCGGTACCACGTACGTTATCTTACCGATTATCAGCACCAGGATCAGTGCGATCACCAGATACCCGACGATCCCAAGCCCCGTTCCATCGAGTTGCAATGGCACTAATGGCACTGATTGTGTGATGTTGGCTAACATCATCTATGAGATGATAGATAAGCCTTAATAATGATTGTGGTATATATCAGTCTTTGAGATATTTGTGCTGCGGTGAAGGAATTGAACGTCGGCTCTGGGCTGACCGAAGTATATATAACCTGACGAATGGATACTCCGACGGAAGTATGAAACCGACACGCTCAGTGCTGTTTGTACCTGGCAACCGGCCGAAGTGGATTACCAATGCAGCAACTCACGGGGCCGACCTCATTATCATCGATCTTGAGGACGCCGTCCCGTCAGACGAAACGGCCGCGGCCAGAGACAGTGTCGCGGACGCAATCCCGACGGTTCATGACAATGGACAACGAATCTTTATCCGCATTAACGGACATCCGAACTCATCAGCCGACCGTACCGCCAGGGACCTTGAGGAGATCGTTCCCCAAGAGCCGGATGGACTGGTCGTCCCAAAGGTCGAAACCGCCGCTGACATTGAGCGGCTTGAAACCGTCCTCACGCATATCGAGCGGCGTGACGAACTAACCATCGGCGGTACGGAACTCCTCGTGACGATTGAAACAGCACAGGCGATGAAACACGTCTACGAAATCTGTCTCGCATCCGAACGTGTTACGTCCATCATGTGTGGGCCTACGAAAGGGACGGACACGAACCGGGCACTCCGGTTTGAGTGGACGGGACCGGGTAGAAAGGGGCTCGAAACCCTTCACATGCGCCAGAAGGCGTTGCTCGATGCAAGGGCCGCGGGCATCGACTATCCACTCGCTGGTCCGTATGTCGATATCGACGATCACGACGGCTTGACCGAGGACATGGAATTCGCTCGCGAAATGGGCTATGAAGGATATGTCGTAATCCATCCATCTCACGTCGATCCCGCCAACGACTGCTTTACGCCCGATAACAAAACCATCGAGTACTGGATCGACCTCTACGGAGCACTACGAGACGCGATTGATCGCGGTGAGAGTACGATCCGCTACCGTGGAGAGATGATTGATACAGCGAACCTCGAGACCGCCAAGGAGCACCTCCGGCGTGCGGCTGCGTTTCAGGACGAACTTGACGACGATGTCACGGCGCGACTGACTAACCTCGAGTACTCAATGGACTAAGCCTATCACCACCTCACAGGCAAGATAAATAAAGAAACTCGTTGCGGCCGAACAGCTGACTCCTTCTCTACCGCTCCGGGTGGGACGTCTCTGGCGATCCGACGACGCCACACTCAATCAATTCAGCAACCTCCGCCTCGGTGTACCCCATCCGCTCGAGTGTCTCATACGTGTCTTCACCGACGCGGGGAACGCCCCGCGTAATCCCCGTCGTATCGTCGGCGTACTTTACAGGGTGATCAACTACCGACAGCTCCTCGTCACCCAGCTGTATGCTGGACAATATCTCCCGATGGTTCACATGATCGTCCTCCCAGACCTCTTTTGTGTCGTAAATCGGTCCGCTCGGGACGCCGTGATTGGACATCACGTCAAACCACTCGTCCGTTGACTGTGTGACTAGTTCGTCTTCCAGAATTGATTCGAGTTCGTCCCGGTTTTCGCGTCGCTGGTCGGCCGTCTGAAACCGGTCGTCCGTCGCGAGCTCGGGGCGACCGATAGCGGTACACAACTTTTCCCAGTGATGGTCCTGAACGACGACGATCGCGAGGTATGAATCTGCTGTTTCGAAGACACCGTAGGGGACAAACTCGTCCAATTTGTTCCCCATTCGCGGATACGGCTCATCCGTCGCAAAGGTATAACCAGCCCTGACGGTCAGCCAAGAGAGCATACAATCCAACATTGAGACATCGACGTATTGTCCCTCTCCAGTGCGTTCACGTCGGAAGAGCGCACCGAGAATTCCCTGGACTGCATACATGGAACCGGCGATATCGGCGATCGGAATCCCCGAGCGGTACGGCTTTGAGTCCGGCGGTCCTGTGATGCTCATGTTCCCCGACATCGCCTGCGCGATAATATCCAGTGCGGGATACTCAGCGTACGGCCCCTCCTGCCCAAATCCACTGATTGAGCAGTAGATGATTTTTGGGTTTCGCTCGGCGACCGCTTCGTAATCGATCCCGAACCGTTCCATCGCCCCCGGTCGAAAATTCTCGACAACCACATCGGCATCCTCAGCCAACTTGAGAAAGAGTTCCGCCCCTTCGTCGCTCTTGAGGTTCAAGGAAACGGATCGCTTGTTTCGATTGACGGACGCGAAGTAGGAGCTGAAATCATCCACGTAGGGCGGATTGTGGCGGCCCACGTCACCGCCCGTCGGTCGTTCGATCTTCATGACATCAGCGCCCATATCGGCGAGCGTCATCGACGCGAACGATCCCGAAACGACCTGCGTTACGTCCAAAACAGTGACAGTGTCAAGCATGGTTTTCGTACCCTCAGTAGTTGGGCTACGTGAACGTGACATTGGAACCTTAATAAACGTTTATCCCATCTGGTTGTGTCTCGACGATAGCTCAACCTATCGATTGTATACTCTAAGTCACTATGACCGTTCGAGGAGTGGCTGTTCATATTGTGAATTCTATATCGAAATGATCAACTGTGAGTAACTGATAAATAGCTGGATACGGAATTCCAGAGTAACATGGGAAGGAAAAACACAGGCAACGCTGACGACCTAGCCAGCGGAACCACAATCAAATCGGTCAATACATCGCTCTTGATCGTCAAAGCACTCAAGCAGGAACAGACGGCGAAAGTAAGTAAACTGGCCGAACTGACAGGGTACTCAAAAGCGAACGTGTACAAGCATCTCAACACGCTCAAAACACAGGGCTTTGTGGAGCAGGACGGTGACCAGTTCCGTCTTGGACTGGGCTATCTTGATCTCGGTGGTCGAGTCAGAGAGCAACTCGAAGGCCAGCACATCATCAAACCGAAAATAGCCGAGATTGCTGAGAAAACCGAGGAAGTTGCCCAATACATGGTCGAGTCGAACGGCAAATCAGTTGTTATCTTTAAGGAGGTTGGTCATCAGGGCGTGTCACTCCGAACGAGGGTAGGCGCGCATCTCCCAGTCCATCAGGTTGCATCGGGGAAGGCTATGCTTGCGTTCATGTCCGATTCGCGCGTCAACGAGATTATTCAGTGTCATGGACTCCCGGCAGCGACGGAAAACACGATTACTGATTCGGATACACTCTCGGACGAACTAGCTAAAATTCGAGAGCAGGGATATGCGACCAATCGCTCAGAGAGTACAAAAAAATTATTCGCCGTCTCGGTTCCCGTTATGACCGCTCCGGAGGAGGTTATCGGTACATGTACCGTTTCTGGACCGACGCATCGTATGAAAGGCGAGGAAAAAACTTCCAAAGTGATCGAGATATTACGAAGTGTTGTTAATGATATCGAACTCAACCTCGCTCATTCTTGAAATCATCATATTATGAATCCCTATATTGGATATACTATCGTGAAAGTCATACCATTGTTACCGATTAGACATTTACATACATATGATTGTAAATGGACGGCTCGTAAGACGACTCATGCAGCTCGCAGACCTGCTCAGCGAGTGCTACGCGGCGAAATTTGATGAATCTTGGGAACAAAAGCGGACGGCGACGCCCGTCAGGTGTTCGCCGTCTGTCTCCACGCAACCGGTTGCTCGCTTCGAGAGATACAAGCAATTCTCCGATTTATCGGCGTAAACACTCTCATCAAGCAATCCGGCACTGGGTACATCGATTGGCTGATAGCGTTCCCGACCCGCCGATGTCCAAGAGAGCGTTGCTCTCGTGCGGCCCATCAGAACGCAAAGCGTTCTGAGGACGGCTTCGCCGTCGTGGGGTCGTGATTGGTGATAATACTGTCAATATAAAAAGTAATCAATCTTGGGTATATAATGAAATATGTCTCGACTCGCGGCTAATTCTTGATGTCGTAATGTTCAGATGGCAAGGCACCGATCCAGCCGCTACGTTCCTGCATCGATTGACCGAGAAGCATGATATCGATGACACGGTGTTCGTGTACTGCTTGAGTCCTCGGAAGAAGATCTCGATCATCATGCGAAGCGTGTAGATACTCATCACTTCGACAGACGTGTACGCCAACTCGTCGTAGATAGCCGTTTTCTCAGCGAGTTCGGCAAGTGAATCGGATGGGGAGACACCCTCAAAGATGGCAATTTTGAGATGATTGTCGAAGTCATGCTTCGCAGTGTATCGACCGATTTCGAAGTCTTTCCGCTACCAGCGAGGAGGACGCAAGAGTGGGTTAGAGCTACCGGTGGAATGGTCACGTCGATATTGTTCTGCGATGCGGAACAACGTGACAGACGAGGCAGTCCGATGAACCACTCTCCACCCTTCAGTGTAGACATGTTAGGCAAAACGGTTTCATCACCTTTGATTGGGCGGGCACGCGTCAAGTATAGGTAACGGAGCAGTCACCGATCATTTCGTCATACAAAATTGAACGAGAAGTGTGAAAAGTGAACATTAGACACAGTCGAAGGACTCGCTCCACGCCGATTTCAGGTCCTTGAAGATACTGCAAGCAGTAGAGATTTTCCGAGACAGACTGTTATACGAAACCGTTGGCGGCCGCAGACTTACTCAATACAATGACGCCACGACCACGACGGAGGCAAAACTGAGAGACTTCAAATATAATCCCGAAGATCAGCTACTACTGGACCTTGTGGAGTACAAAAGAGGTTACAGTACACCGCTTCACTGATCCTGAACAGCGACTAAATGCTTGCCGTATTCTGCTTCTCTGAGTTAGCGATTGACTTCACTGATAATTAGTACCACGACAATTTCTCCCAAGCGGCCAAGAGTGCGGCAAACGGTATCGATTTGAATGCTGCCGTTCCCAGAAGGTGCCGTACTGTACGCAAGACTCTGTCTTGCGGCGTATTTTATGTGACGAAACACAGACCGAACGAGACGTTACATCCTCGGAGGCTCTCTAAGGGGAACACTTATAATGATCGTGAACGACACTCACACTGTATGGCCCGCAACACGGATAGTCTAGCCGAACGTAGTGAGCAAGCCCGGGATAACCCTCTTGCCGACCAGCTCAAGGAGATACCAGTTATCGACATGGATGTTCACACGTCCTTCCGCAACAAGGAGATCCAGCGCGATATGCTGGATCACCTCGAGGATCCCTACCGGAGAGAGGTTGAGTACTACCTACAGCCCGATCGGTCGTCTTATGACGGTCTCTACCCGACGGACAACTACAATCGAGATATCAGCGGGAAACTGCCGACTGAACTGATGCAAGTCACGGACCCGCAAGAGGACATCGATGACGTCCTCTCTCGAGAGTTCCACGTCGACTACCCCATCGTGAACATGCTGCCGGAACTCAATATGGTTCGGCAGACCGACAAGGCGGTAGCGCTCAACCGAGCCGCGAACAACGTTCTCATCGAACGGTTCCTTGATGGACAGGAGAACTTCCGCGGGCTAGCGTCCGTTGTTCCCCACGACCCACAAGCGTCAGCCGAAGAAGTTGACCGTGTAGCCCAGGAGGACCAGATCTGTGGCGTGTTCTTCAATTCGTCTGGCGTCAAGACACCGCTTGGCGACCCAAAGTACGATCCTATCTATCGGGCGGCCGAAGACAACGGTCTACCGGTGGTCTATCACGGTGCGGCGGCTCCAGGACTGGCGCTGGACTTCCCCATCATCCAGCATGAGATGCAGACCTATATGGCCAACCACACACTGGCCCACGTCTACTCACAAATGCTGACTCTCACCAGCCTGTTCGAGAACGGGACGCCGGCGAAGTTCCCCGATATCGACTTCGTGTTCCAGGAGGCCGGCGTGGCGTGGCTCTCGCTCATCTTCCGCCTCAACCGCGACTACAAACAGCGCCGGAGCGAAGTACCGCTACTGGAGAAGACGCCCGAGGAGTACGTCCGTGACCAGTTCTACTTCGCCACTCAACCCCTCGACGAACCGAACGACCAAGGGATGATGAAACAGCTCATCGAGATGTGGGGGGCGGACGTTCTCATGTTCGCGACTGACCACCCGCACTACGACATCGACAACACCGAGGCGCTGCTGAAGTACCTAAACGACTTCTCGAAGGCCGAACGCAACGACGTGCTGTACGGCAACGCCGCCGAGGTCTTCGATATCGACGTGAAAGCATGAGCACCGAAGCTTCAGATCTGGCGCTCAACGAAAACGAACACATCGTCGCCCGGACGGACGAGTTGGACGACGGCGACCGGATAATCGCCCTACTGAACGGCAAAGAAATCGGCGTCTTCAACGTCGATGGCGAGTTGCACGCCTACCCGAACTGGTGTGCACACCAGGGTGGACCGCTCTGTGAAGGGACGCTCAGCGGAACCGTCGAGGGTGAGTTCGACCGCGAGTCCCTCGAAACGGAGCTCGAGTGGTCCCGCGAAGGCGAGATCCTGAGTTGCCCGTGGCACGGCTGGGAGTTCGACGTCACGTCCGGCGAGTGTCTCGTCGACAAGGGTTGTCGACTTCGGTCAATTCCAGTCCGCAAGGAGGCGGACTGTGTTATCGTCACCCTCTGAACACGCACTGTTCGCACAACATCCACACAACCATAACCCACAATATCATGACAAATCCAGAACTACTAGCTGCGTACGAAGACTTGTACACACCTGCAATTGCAGACATTCTGCACGAGTACGGCTATGAGGAACAGGGACTCGATCCTGAGATTACCCCGCTCGAACAGGGGATGAGCATCGTCGGCACGGCGTTTCCCATTGTCGGCCGTCCGAACCGGAGCGTCGACTCCGACGAGGTGCTCGGTCGCTTCCTCGAGATGCATGAGGATGTCCCCGAAGACGGCGTGATGATCTACGACACGAACGACACAACATCGGCTCACCTTGGCGAACTCGAGGTGACGTCGCTCCAACCGAACGGCGTCGCTGGTGCGGTCATCGACGGCGGCGTTCGCGATACGAGCGTCATCCGCGAGCGCGGGTTCCCGGTGTTCAACCGATACACGTCCCCGGTCGACTGTATCTTCCGCTGGGAGCTGGTCGACTGGAACACCGATGCCGTGGTCGGCGGCGTCCGCGTCACGCCTGGTGACATCGTGGTCGGTGACGACGACGGCATTGTCATCGTTCCCGAAGACATCGCCGAAGACGTGGCCGAAGACGCCCACGAGATGGTCGAGTCGGAGGACGCGGTCCGAAACGCGCTACGTGAGGGCGTCGAGGCGACGGAGGCCTACGAGGAGCACGGTACGTTCTGAGTACCGCGTCGAAACAGGCGAAGACGCAGAAAACAGACGCCGAAGCCGTCGTCAGCGGTTTTCGGAGCCCGTCCTCGTCGCACAGATCTCGAGGCTCGTCGTCTCTCCGTCGAGTTCGACGATTCCGGGACAATTTTCGATTCCCATAGCACCTCTCGGATACGAGATTCGACTCTAAAACGTTATAGTTACCGTCATCGATGGCGGCTGCCATCGGCGCCGTTGTTGGTGTCGGCTGCCTCAATGACTGAGTCGTCATTGGTAGCCGGTCGTTCAACAACTCGCAGATCTCGCCGGTGCGATTCCGGTTATCTCGTTCGACACGGTTCCCGATGTCGGGCGCGACCGCAGTGTGTAGACGAGCGAGCTGACGGCCAGTGTCGGAGTTGTTTCTATCTTGCTTAGGATTCGCGTCCGCATTCTGCAGCGGCGTTCCGGATTCGACTCCCCGATCGGTCGATCGTCTCACCCGGACGCGCCTATCGAACTCGCGTGTCGTTGCTCGTTCGCTCGTTAGACACCTCGCGAGCACCGCCATTATCTCACCCCCGTGCGAGACAGAGGAGCGCGGCGGTAGTGAGACCGAAGCAGACGAACAGGCTAGTGAACGCTGCCGAATACCCGAACCGCGTCGCCATCGTCCCGATGTACGCGGGCCCGAGACTCCCGACGGCGAAGTATATCGTCCGCAGCGCACCGAGGTCACTACCCAGCGTCTCGTCGGAGAGCACGTCGGCCAGATAGGTGTACATGACCGGCCAGATCGCCGTCAGGCCGACGGCGTACGCGAACAGTGCGGCGGCGAGGCCCGGAAGCGACTCCGTTACCACCAGAAGTGTCAACCCAACGATTCCAAATCCCGTCGCAACGATACTGGTCTTGATCGGGGTCCAGTACTCACTCACGATCCCGGCCAGCGGCGTGACCACCGTTCCGATGACGAATATGAGCGAGAACCCAACAGTAGCTTCGAACGACGTCAACGACTTCGCCGTCTGTAGGTAGGTCGGGAGGAAACTCGCACTCCCCTGCCAGAGAAACATCGAGACGGACATGACGAGCAACACGTTGTAGGTCTGACGGGACCGGAACAGCCGACGCCCGACAGTCCGCAGGTCGAGACGGATCCGCGAGACAGTGTAGGTGTGGCGGTTCAACCGATGACTCCCGACGGTGATTAACCCAAGTAAGACGAGGACGGGAAGGAACGCGTTCCGCCACTGCGTCGTCCCGATGACGGCGACCGCCAGCAGCGCCGACAGCGCGCTTCCGAGGTTGACCGCGGCGTCTCGAACGCCGAATGCTCGCCCCCGCCTCTCGTCGAAGTAGGTCCCGAGGAGAACGAATCCCGCCGTTTCGAACATGCCGTACCCGACCCCGATGAGTCCGAGTCCGACGACGAACACGGGGAACGCCGTCGCGGTCGCGAGCAGGAGGAACCCCACAATCATCACGCTCTGACTGACGAACAGGACGACCCCGACCGACAGTCGATCAGCGTATCGACCGCCGGGGTACTGAGCGAGCGCGTTACACGCCCACATGAACGAAATCGAGATGCCGGCCTCGGCGGACGTAATCCCGAAGTAGTCGATGATCTCCGGGAGCAGAGGTGCGACGACGAGGACTCCTGCCAGGGACACTATTAAGCCCACCGCATGCACGTTCAGTTGCTTGCCGCTGTAGTCACGAAAGGTTTCGAACATCTACTATTTCGGTTACTTGATTTGGATTCGCTCGCGTTACGCTTCGGCCGGGTGACCGTACTCGAGTCATCGCCGGTGTTCAGTCCGGCCCGTTTCGAGGTACGTGCCCACAGCGCGGGTACTCGCCGCACCGTGACGGCTCGAATTCGCGATTGGACTGTCGACACGCGTGCCGGTACATACACGACATTCTGAGATACGGTTAGATAAACCTGCCGAGGATGGCCGGTCGGATACTCAGTCGGTAGTCACGTCCGACTCCGCGACGGCGCGCTCGAACTCCGACGCGGTGATGTCGAACACTGTGTTGGCGTCGACGTCTCGAGTTCGGTGTACCGTCTCGACGGGACGACCGTCGACGCGGACCTCCCACTGGCTGTCTTTCGACGGCGACGGATCGATGATCTGTATATGACAGCCGAACCGCGATTCGAGGCGGTCGACGACCGTGTGTACGTAAGTTCCGTCCTCGAACTTTGGGGCGTCGTAGCCCGGCAGATCCAGTTCCTCGCGGATGTCGACGTTCTCGTCCCACCACGGCGGGACGTCACTGCAGTCGCTGGTATCGGACTCGTTTTCCATACCAGACTATCGCACACCTATCACAATGAAAGTTCGGCTCGCCGCGATCGCCGTGAGGGCAAGCCGATCGCAGTGATCGGCGACTCGAGAACGATCACTTCGACCGAACTTAACGGCTCCTCGCGGACCAGAATTCTGAGACCGGTAGTCTCGAGCAGATACGTCCTGCCGATGGTAATCGCGATAGTCACCAGTTGTGCCCAACGCTGCGTAGTACGCGCGGGCTCGCCGGCCGAGGAGGTGGACACTCGCGACGCCGGTGCCAATATCGCTGAGACTCGTGTCCGTTACGAACGCCACTACTATCTCCTCTTATAAGAATTTGATTAAGAGTTCTGCTTCTGAATTATACGCCCACACCTATTCTCGTGATGTCTTTCCCAATTCGTCTGAGATTTCACATCACAAAATGAGTCGATCTCTGTATTTACAATCGTACCAGTGTATACCACTGGTGACGTTACCACGACTACGAATACGATCGGTATGGAGCATTTCACTACTGTCGGGGTCAGAACGTGCGATACAGACCGTTGCAGCTGGTAATTTCGCATCACAAAATTCGCTATGATAGGTAAAGAAAAAATCAGAACATCGGAACGAATCGCACCTCCCTCTGAGAGGGATTCCGCGAGCCGAGAGACCGGTTCGCTTGCTCGGCAGTAACCGATACGCGTCTCAACGACCAGCTAATCTTGTCACTTCTGAACTGTCCGTGACAGAGCTGGAAGCGTGACCCGATAACTGGAGACCGTCTTTCGGATACCCATTCGACACCGTCCGAATTCGGTCTGCGTCGAAGTTGAGTCCGTGATCGGTTCACCGTAAGAGGCGACAGTCCAACAGGCCAGAAAACGCATTATTTTTGATGGAAACAATTATGTGTGTGGATCGCAAACGTAGCGCTATGGTGCAAGCCATTCACTCGCAGGAGTTATACGACCGGTACGAACGGTTGTATACGACTGTAACTACTGGTATCTTGCACCAACGTGGCTACAAGGTGCAGGCGATCGATACGGATTGAACCGAGAGACGAGGACCGGGCAATAATCCATGATAACAGCTCGCTCGATCACGACCAGGTAAGGTGCCAGACCATGAAAGATCAACTAATTCGAGAAAAATTCGCATCGTTTTATGAAGAAATTGATATTACCGTATTCACCGTTGGAGTCGCACTGACAACACTTCTCACGGTGTTCCTCGCATTCCGGTCGGAGACGGCAGCAAATACCATCGAGTCGGTAAACGGGTTTCTGACCTCGAACTTCGGCTGGTATTTCCAAGGATTGGTGTTCTTTCTAGCGATATTTTTCCTCTTCGTACTGTTCGGCCCCTGGGGGAAAATCAAGCTCGGAAAACCGGATGAATCACCCGAATTCAGTTATCCCGCGTACCTAGCGATGGTGTACGCCGCGACGTTCGCTGCGGGACTGGTATTCTGGGGTGCAGCGGAAACGCTGTATCACTATCAGACGGTTCCACCGATGTCAGGCGCAGAAGCACAGTCCGCTGGAGCGATGATCAGTGCCATGCAATACACGCTGTTCCACTGGGGAATTTCGCCGTGGGTCGGACATCTCATTATCGCGGTACCGCTGGCGTTGTACGTTCACAAGCATGACGTCCCCCTCAAGCCATCATCGGTGTTCGCGCCGTTCTTGGGAGCGGATAACCTCGACAAGAGCTGGTTGAAGATCGTTGACGTCATTGCCGTCGTTGCCGCTGCCGGCGGCGCGACCGTCACGGTCGGATTAGCCGCTCAACAGTTCATCACGGGTCTCTCGTACAACTACGGGATCGCCATCGGTGACATCGGCATTATCACGTTGATAACGGGACTGACTGTCGGGTACACGGCGTCAGCAATGGTCGGGATCGAGAAAGGGATTAAACGACTGTCGATATTCAACATCTTTCTGCTCCTGTTTATGCTAGCGGCGATCTTCGTTTTCTCGCCGGTCGCGACGATCTTCAATCTGGCTGCGGAGGGAATAGCCGGGTACATCAGCAACTTCGTCGGGATGTCGCTCTACGTCGGCGCGGTTGGCGACCAGTCGTGGGTCAGTGCCTGGACGATCTTCTACTGGGCGTGGTGGATCAGTTTCGCACCGATGACTGGGATTTTCGTCGCACGCATTAGTCATGGCAGGACCATCAGACAGGTCGTATTCGCCACTATGGTTGCGGGTACGGCCGCGACGTTCCCGTGGTTTATCACGGTCGGCGGGTTCGCGCTGGTCCTCCAGCACACCGGTCAGGTCCCGCTGTTGTCCGCGTTGTCAGAACACGGAGTGGCAGTCTCCATGTATCCGATTCTCGAACAGTTGCCGGGCGGTGAAGTACTGATTCCGCTGTTCATGCTTCTCGTGTTCACGTTCCTCGTGACGACGATCGACTCCGCAACGGTCAGTCTGGCGATCTTCACGACCGAAGAGGGAACACTGGATCCCTCCGTCGGAAACCGATTCGTGTGGGGTCTGATCATCGGACTGCTCACCTCCTTGCTACTGATCATCGGCGGCGTGCAGATCCTGCAACAGTTCACGATCATCGCAGGCTTCCCCATTGCCGTTCTCGGCCTCTTCTCGTTCATCGGCTTCGTCGTCCAACTCGAGAAGACGAGTCCGATACTGCTCACCCGGGAAGAAGACTGGGACATCGCACAGGATATCCCCGATTACCTCCCGTTCGGGTCGGTCACACACGAGAAAACGAACGAGAGTGTGACCAACGAGAGCATCGATATGAGCCCGGATGAAGATTAACGGGCAGAAATCCGGGGCGGTCGTCATCGTCCCATCCTGAACCGCCTCGGACGGTCGGTTCCGCCGAGAGTTGATGCGATTTCCTTCGGTTGTCGTACCGAGCTCCGCCCCCCGTTCTCCAAATCTTTTTGTTCATCGTCCTCATACAACATACAGTGTGAGAGTTCCTGTGTCAAATACAGTCGTATTTGCAGTAACGGCGATGGTGCTGTACGCAGGGTGGGCAACGCTCGCCTCAGTTGCGACGAATAGCCTGCCGGCCGAACAGGCGGTCACGTACACGTACGTTGCGGGCTTGCTGGTTACCGTTGGTTACCTCGCGATCTCAGGGGACCCGGTCGCGTTCTCGAATCCCGGCGTAGGAGTAGCGCTCGCCGCAGGGTCTTTTCTCGGCCTCGGAACGCTTTCGTACTATATCGCGTTAGCCGACGGATCTGCGGCGATAGCGACCAGTATTAGCGGGATGTACCTCCTCTTGACGACGGTCGTTGGAGTGCTCGTATTAGGAGAATCCCTCAGCTGGGTAAACGTCCTCGGCATTTGTTTTGCCGTGTGTGCAGTGGTACTGCTTTCCCAGTAGTTCACTCACTCGAGTACGGGGACTATCGCGAATCGGAACCATGTCCGGCGGTGTGCTCCGATCGAACGGATAGCGAACGGCGGTCCCGTCATCGTCGATGACTGATTCCCATTGAATGACTTCCGGGGAAACGCCCCGTCAGTACTGCTTGATGTTGAGTTCGATTATGTTTGCGGCCTTCTTCACTAGTTCGGGAAGCTCGTCGCGATAATACTCGCCTTGCAGCCGCGAAGAGGGGCCCGAGACGCTGATCGCACCGAGCACACGTTCGTTCGGCCCCATAACCGGCGCCGCAACGCACCGGAGTCCGTTCCCGTACTCTTCGTCGTCGAAGGCGACGCCGGCGTCGCGGATCTCTTCGAGTTCCGCACATAACTCATCTGGATCTGTGATCGTCTGTTCGGTCCGTTTCAGGAGCCCGTGTCGTTCCACGATCTCCATCACCCGATCGCGCGAAAGCTGTGCGAGGATCGCTTTCCCGACGCCCACACAGTGTAGATGTGTTCGATCACCGGCCTTGGTAGAAAACCGAATGTTGGGGTCTCCCTGCTTTCGATAGAGGTACACCGCCTCCCCGTTTTCCTCGGAACAGAGATTGACCAGGCCCTCGACCTCCTCCGCCAGGCTCTCGAGTTCCGGTCTGGCGAACTCGTATAGCGGCGTTCGGTATCGCGTTTCCTCGCCGATTTCCAGAAACCGGTAGCCGAGGTGATACTCGTCCTCAAGCTTGACGACGTATCCCCGTTGACGGAGCGTGCTCAGGTGATTGTGAGCGGTGCTTTTCGTCGTCCCGACGTGTTCGGCGAGTTCGGTCAACTGCGCACCGTCGAGCTCCCGTAGCCCCTCGAGGAGATCCAATAGCATCAGATCCGACTGGATCGGATTCTTTGCCTCTTTAGCCATGATACTGAGTCTCGTACGACACCACTTAAAGATTTTCACGATGCGAAACGCGATGGGGGTGCACGGATCGTGGCAGGTGGAGTTATTGGTCCGGGTGGTTCACGCGATACCCGTGGATGCCATAATATTAATTACAGCGGTAACCAAAGCTCTTCATGCGATGGCAATACGACAACAGAGCAGTGCTGAGTGTCTCGTCGACGGTGTACTCCCGCCGATTATTACCGCGTTCAACGACGACGAAACGATCAATTACGATGCGACGGCCGCCCACGCCCGATTCGTCGTCGATCGAGGTGTTCACGGCGTTTTTCCACTGGGTACCAACGGCGAGTTCCCGATGCTCAAACCCCGTGAGAGAGCGAACGTCATCGGTGCGGTCGTCGACGAAGTGGGTAGCGACGTTCCCGTCATCGCGGGAGTGAGCGCGCCCAGTACGCGAAACACCGTCTCGTACGCCGTCGACGCCGAAGACAACGGTGCCGATGCGGTCGTCGTCGGAATGCCGTACTACTATCCCATAGACAGCCGAGCCATCGTCGACCACTATCAGCGGGTCGTCGATGCCGTCTCTATTCCCGTGTTCATCTACCACTATCCCGCCAGGATGGGGAACAAACTCGAGATCGAGACGCTCGATCGATTGGCCGACATCGACGGTATCGTCGGCGTCAAAGACTCGAGCGGCGACGTCGGGTGGCTCTTTCGGGCGATCGATCGGAACCCCGACCTCGCGTTCTTGGCCGGAGTCGATACGCTCCTCTTCGCCGAGTTAGAGATCGGTTGTACGGGATTCGTCAGTACAGTTTCGAACGTGTTTCCGGGGATCGCGGTCGAGTTGTACGAGGCGTTCGCGAACGGTAACGACGAGCAAGTCCGCGAGCTACAGAGCACAATGCTGGATATCTGGACGGCGCTCGACGAAGGCCCCTACCTCGGCGGCGTCAAATCCGCTCTCAGCATTCATCCCGACGTATCGTTTCGGCCCGGGCCCATGCGGAGTCCACTCCATCGAATGGACGCGTCCAGTGAGGAACGCCTTCGAGAGACGCTGGCAGAACTCGGGCTGTTCTGAGACGACCGATACGGACGGATGTGGCGGATCGAAGGACGCTCTCGCGTACCCAATCGGGCGGCTTCGCCGTCGATGGCTCGATTGTCGAAGAACTCGATCTCGGGTTCTCTGAATCGGCATTCACTCCAGTGAAAACGGGTGATCGGGAGACAGCAAAACTGACTCGATATGGCCGCTCACGACCGACTCTTTGACGAGAGAGTGGAAGCGATTGGCACGTTCTGTCGAGGCGAACGAGCGCTCGCGTTCGAATTCGCTCCGAATCGGTTCGCGTCTATTTACTCCGGCACAGCGGACGAGCGGGCGCTTACGGCTCCACGACGATGTTCCCGACGTAATCGCTCCGGGTGAAGTGACGTTGCGCCTCGTGGATTTCGGAGAGCGGGTACGTCTCGGCGAGTAACGGCTCGACGTCGCCATCCTCGATATAGCGGACCAAGTCCCGGAACTCGCTTCGCGTCCCCATCGTCGACCCGACGACGTCGACTTGCTTCAGATACACCGTCCGAAGGTCTATCTCGGTGACGGGGCCGGCGACGGCACCGGCGGTCACTACGCCGCCGCCCGGCCGAAGCGACTCGAGGAACTCCTGAAACGATTCGCCGCCGACGACGTCGGCCACGACGTCGACGCGTCCGTCCTCGGTCCAGCCCTCGAGTACCGTCGAGAGCTCCTCTTCGTCGCGTGCGACGATCTCGTCCGCGCCGATCTCTCGAACCGAGTCCGCCTTCCCGCTGCTCGTTAGTCCGAGCACGCGTGCGCCGCGTCGTCGCGCGAGTTGGACGAGTCCCGTTCCGACGCCTCCCGAGGCGCCGGTGACGAGGACGTCGTCGCCGGCGCCGACGCCCGCCCGATTCAGCATCCGTTCTGCCGTCACGTACGCCGTCGGGAAGGTCGCGAGTTCGGCGGCAGAGAGGGAACTGTCTATCCAGTGTGCGTTTTCGGCCGGGACGGCCGCGTACTCCGCGTACCCTCCGTCTCGTTCGCTTCCGATGAGGTCCGCGTCCACGAGCGCCTGAAACTCGTTCGGGGCGTCGGCGTAGAGCGCGTTATCGACGAGGACCCGCTCGCCGATTCGGCCCTCCGAAACGTTCGAACCGACGTCGACGATCTCTCCCGCAATGTCTGCTCCCTGGATGATCGGAAAGTCGAGTTCTCCCTTCCAGCCGGTATCGTCGTCGCCGTACGCCGCCTTCCGGGTCCAGATGTCCGTGTTGTTCAATCCGCACGCTTCGACCGCGACGAGCACGTCGTCGGCTCCGGGTTCCGGAACCGGGACGTCTTCTCGATACGCTAACTCGTCCAGCCCTCCGTGTCCGGTGAGTAAGACTGCTTCCATGGTCTCTGGTACCATACGTGTCGGCTAATGCGGACGGGAGTTATTAAAATTATGATGGAGGAAGAATGCATTCTCCGTCGGATGGGCACATCACCGAGGCGAAATTCGACGCCCGATGGTGGTCTACGAGTACGACGCCACCGGATCACCGAGAACGTCTCGGTCGACGCGTAGTCCCAGGCCGGGCGTGTCGGACAGCGTAACCTCGCCGTTGGAGACGTCAGCGTCGAACTCCGCGGTCTGTGTGGTAACCATCTCACTCGAGTCGAGAACGCACCGGAGCATCTCCGGTGGAACGGTCTGACCCAGATGAACGAGCGCGGCGAACGCGATCTCCGACCCCGTCGTCGTCTGAACGCTGAGCGGGATGCCCGCAGTGAGACACATGTCCCGGTGTCGACGCCCGCGCGTCAGTCCGCCGCTCGTCGATATCTTCAATCCGATGCCGTCGACCACGTCGTCGGCGACCGCCCGCAGTACCGACTCGTCGCCGTCCGCAAGCTCGTCGAAGTACATCGGAACGTCGCTGCGCCTTCGGAGCGAGAGGTTTTCACGCCACGTTTCGCAGGGGTTCTCCAGGACGAAATCGAGATTCGACGGCAGGAGATTGAGTACGCGTAGCGCGTGTTCGGACGTCAGTCCACCGTTGCCGTCGACGATGAAGAACTCATCGCGTTCGGCGTCCGCTAACGCTCGCTCGATGCGAGCTGCGTCCAAACCGGGACCGCCTTCCGATCTCGATGCACCGATCTTGACCGAGTGGCCCTTGTGTCCTCTGTCACGGTATTCGGCAACCCGCTGGCGCATCGCTTCCGGGTCATCGGCGTGGATCGAGGAGATGAGGGGCTGACTCGTATCCGTGCCGCCGCCCAGGAGGTCGTACACCGGCATGTCGGTCGCTTTTCCGAACAGATCCCAGCACGCCACGTCGATCGCGGTCTTCGCGTGATTGTGCCCCGCTAACGACCGGTCCATCGTCTCGTTCACGCGATCGACCTGACGAGGGTCGCAGCCGAGTACCGCGTCCGCCATCTCTTCGATACCGGCCCGGACGCCGCGCGCGTGAGCGGCGACGTAGTTCGGACCGAACGGCGTCGACTCTCCCCACCCTTCCAGACCGTCGTCGGTCGTGAGTCGAACGATCGTCGCGTCGAACTCGGAGTACGTCCGGCCGCCGGAGAGGTGGTAGACGCCACCCGAGTAGGGGAGATCGACCTGATAGACGTCGATCGATTCTATCTGCATACACGGCCTCCCACTCGAGCGCTATTGGAGGTGTTCATCTGAGTGCTTCGTCTCTTCGTCGAATCCGTGGTATACGTTTTCATAATCTTCGTGTCTCTGGCTTCGCTCGATACAAGGGGCTTCTGCCCTTATCGAGTCGACCGTTACCAGCCTACACGATTCGTATCGGAGAGGTTCGTATTAAATCCTCGGCCAGTTTCCATCGCACCGTGTTCGAGCAACGAATCGGAAGTACGAGCTTCGAGTCACACGTATCACCGCTTCTCATCAACGTTCGCTGTACTCCGCGATCTCGCTCGATCCCTGTTACCTGATTCACGCAATAGCGGATTCAAAGCGAGATTTTCACGGCGCCGATCACCTTCCGGAGAGCGAATAATTATTGTGCGAGGACAGTAACGCTGTAACGTGAGAACTGATAGCGACTTCCAGATGGGTATCGGACCTGGTATCCCGACCAGCGAGAGAAGTGCGTCGGCAGCGTTCTGTCGGCGCTGGAGCGCGGCTACCCCCACGTCGACACCGCACAGCAGTACGGGACGGAAGCGTACGTCGGCGAAGCGATCGACCGCTCTGACGTCCCGCGCGAGGACGTCTGCGTCGCGACGAAGGTACTGCCGCAAAACCTCGAGTACGACCGCGTCATAGAGACGACGAAGGAGAGCCTCGACGAACTGGGCCTCGAAACGATCGACCTTCTATACGTCCACTTTCCGCTGAAGGCCTACGACGCCGAGGAGACGCTGGCCGCGTTCGAGGAACTCCATGAACAGGGCTATGTCGAACACGTCGGTCTGAGCAACTACACGGTGGAATTGCTGGACGAGGCGCTCGATATTCTGGATGTTCCCCTGTTCGCTCACCAGGTCGAGATGCATCCGCTGCTCCAGCAGGACCACCTACTGGAACACGCGCAGGAACACGACTACTGGCTGGCCGCCTATCGACCGCTCGTCGGCGGGAAGGTGACGGAAATCGAGCCGATAGTCGAGATAGCCGAAGAACACGACGCCACGCCAGGACAGGTGACACTGGCGTGGCTGCTGAGCAAAGACCGGGTCGCGGTGATTCCGAAGGCCACCGGCGACCACGTCATGGAGAACTGGGCCGCGCGGGACTTGGAACTCACGACCGAAGACGTCGCCAGAATCGATGCCATCGATCAGGAGGAACGGACCGTCACTCGCGAGTCGAGCCTGATGATTCACGACGAACCGATGCCGTGGGAAGAGGTATAGCGGAATCCAGCGGCAGTTACAACATTCAGTGACAGCGCTCACTATCCACAATCTCTCTCCGAAGAGCGTATGGCCTTGTTTAGCTGTGAGCGGACCGCGTTGAGAGCGAACCCACTCGAGAGACAGTCCATACTGACGGTTCTAACAGTCAGAACCTGGAAGGTAGTGGAACGCCCGGTTGAGATCAATCCGCTTTAAGTCTTGCTCGAGCGGTTGATTCGCGAGTTGGTTCCGCCAGTACTGGGCGCGCTCGTCCCGCACGCCGTCGGGGTCGGCGTCGACGGTATCGACGGTCGCCTCGATCCACTCCTCGAGGGAGTCCGTTTCGATCCGGATGGACGCGTCCGGATCGTCGAGATCGCCGTCCGGCGAGTACAGATAGCAGCTCTCGATTCGTCGCGCCGCGCTTTCCCGTGTTTCTGGGTCCAGTGACGGCGGCGACGGCGATTCGTTCGGTACCAGCAGCGTGGTGATCGCTCGGTCGTTTATCGCGCGGAGCGCGGGTTCCGGGTCCGTCTCGACGTGAACCTGCTTGTGGTCGGGCCAGATATCGAACCAGCGGTAATCGACCGGTTCCGCTGCGGCTTGAAACGTGTAGAAGTCCGGATACGCGTAGAATCCGTTCTCCTCCAGGTACTCGGCTACTCTCGTATCGTCGTCGTCGATGGTGTCCACGACGACCGACGCGGTCGAAACACGATCCTGCCGATACAGATCGTAAAATGCACCGACACAGGAGCAGATGAAGGCGGTCGCTCCGAGCGCGTCGAACTGCCGCCGTTCGACGACACCGAGACGGCTATGCGCGTCGATTGACGGCATGACGTCCGCCCGTCGAATGGATCGACCGTTCTGGACGTAGTCGAACGATTCGTCGTCTAGTTCCGCACTGCTATGCATGATACTGTCACACTAGTCCTCTCGAAGTGTAACGCTTGTGGTGTCTCGAATCGGTCCCGATAATCGCCTTTCGTATGGAGGATGAGAGCACAAAGCGTCGTGCCGGGGAGTTCCATAGAGACGCTGTCTCCGGTGTCTGAACGGGCCCAATAAACCTATAGACAGAGGGCCGTGGGAGGTGCGGTTAGTAGTTCATGTAGACGGTTTTCGTGCTGGTGAAGAAATCGATTGCGGCGTCGCCCTGTTCCCGGTACGTGTTCGTCGACGAGTTCTTGTAGCCGCCGAACGGGACGTGGAGTTCGAGTCCCGTCGTTTTCTCGTTGACCTTCGCGACGCCCGCTTCGACGTCGTCGACGAATCGGTTCGCTTCGGTGAGATCCTGCGTGACGATACTCGCGGAAAGACCAAACTCGACGTCGTTGGCGACCTCGACGCCCTCCTCGAAGTCGCTCACCTTCAAGACTGCGAGCACCGGACCGAAGACCTCCTCCTGAGCGATCCGCATCTCGCTCTCGACGTCGCTGAAGACGGTTGGCTCGACGTAGTAGCCGTCGTCGAACGCTCCGCCGTCGACCTCGCTTCCGCCCGTTTGCAGTGTCGCCCCGTCCTCGCGAGCGATGTCGACGTACTCGAGCGTGCTCTCGAGCTCCGATTTACTGACGTGCGGGCCCATATCGGGATCATCGAGCCCCGCCCCGACCTCGAGTGATTCCGCGTAGTCGCTGATCGTGTCGACGAACTCGTCGTAGATCTCTTCGTGGACGATCGCTCGAGAGCAGGCGGTACACGACTGGCCCGTGGTTCCGAACGCCCCGACACCGACGATATCGACGGCCTCGTCGACGTCGGCGCTGGGCATTACGACCGTTGGATTCTTCCCGCCCATCTCACACTGGACGCGTTTGAGGTCGTCCGCCGCGGACTGGGCGACCGCCGTTCCGACCGACGTGCTGCCGGTAAACGAGACGCCGTCGATGTCGTCGTGGGACGCCAGCGGGGCTCCGACCTCGCTGCCGGATCCCGTCACGAAGTTTGCGACGCCGTCGGGCAGTCCCGCGTCGTCGAGGCATTCGAAAATAACTCGCGTCATATTCGGCGCCTGGGTGGCCGGCTTGATGACTAATGTGTTTCCGGTGGCGAGTGCCGGCGCGAGTTTCCAGGCCGGAATTGCGATGGGGTAGTTCCAGGGCGTGATGAGCCCGACCGTCCCGAGCGGTTCGCGCTTTGTGTGGAGTTCCTTTCCGGACGCACTTGGCGCCTTTGACGTTCCGCCGATATCGCGGGCTTTCTCCGCGTAGTAGTAGAAAATGTCGATTGCGCGTTGAACTTCGCCAGCGGCCTCGCTTCGGGTCTTTCCTTCCTCGCGAACGAGCGTCTCCGTTACGTCGTCCTTCCGCGCATCGAGGCGCTTTCCGGCCTCCTTGAGGATCTGACCGCGGCTCGGTCCGGGGGTGCCGGCCCAGTCGTCCTGGGCGGCGACCGCTGCATCGATCGCGGTTTCGACGTCGTCACGCGTCGATGCCTGGTACCGTGCGACGACCTCGTCGGCGTTCGCGGGGTTCCGAACCTCGAACGTGTTGCCGCTTCCCGATTCGATCCACTCTCCGTTGATATAGTTCTCGTACGCTATCGCCATTCCATCCGTGAGTTCTCTCTGCTGGTATACGTTAGTTGTGGTGTCGCGGGTATTTGCCCCTTCCAACTCCGCCAAATCGCTAGACTGCCGTGTTTGGGCATTCGAAACGCTCGCCTCCGCGATATAGCAACACGAGCGTTCTCGTCGGTCACCATCCGCTTGAGAACGCTCATAGCAGCCGACTTGGCTGCCAACTCTTCTGCCGCATATGGGTGATGAGTACTGAGCCGTCGGTACCGGCACAAAGCCGTCTGTGATCGTCGTTTCGTCGCTTGAGCGAACGCTCGGTATCGCCGTTCGCGAAGCGATATTCTGTGAAAATGTCCTGCTATGTCTCGTCTATAATAACTGCGATGACCTAGCTGTATTCGTGTCAGACGGCGATTCACAGCGGCCTCCGGACGCGCTCGTATTCGACTCTAATTTGACTCAGTCTGCGCTATGGAGCGGCATGAATCCGCAACTCGGACAGCCATTATGCTTTGTAGTCTTGTAATCCAACTCTATACCGCAGTTCGTGCACTCGTAATGGGATACTGCCATCAGATGACCCTTAGTCGATCCCACATATATACGTTTTGCAGGCGATTCCCACAAAAACAGCTCTGTGAGTGTTAATAATCGCGAATATTCACTTCAATTCGGTTCTTCGTCGCACGTAATCGGCCCGGAAGGGTTTCCCGATACCACTCCCCTTTCATGTCGGTTGCGGGTCCTGAGAGGCTAATTGCGCCGATTACCGCGTCGTCGGAACCGAACACCGGAACTCCGACGCACCGGAGCCCGGGACCGTACTCCTCTTCGTCGAACGCGACGCCGCGATCACGGATTCGGTCGAGTTCGTCCAGCAGCTCCCCCTTCTCGGTGATCGTGTTCTCGGTGTGACCGACTAGTTCCATCGGTTCGAGGAGCGTCTCGAGCCGATCCGACGACGCGTGAGCAAGAATCGATTTTCCGGTAGCGGTACAGTGTAAGTCATGTCTCTCGCCAGCCCGCGTCGAAAATCGGATGTCGTCGCTTCCGCGGGATCGGTACAAGTAGACGCCTTCTCCCTGCTCTTCGACGGAGAGATTACCCACTAAGTCCAGTCCCTCAACGAGGGCTTCGATCTGCGGTCGCGCAATCTCGAACAGGTCCGTCTGCATCCGCATCGTCTCGCCGATGCGAAGGAAACGGAGCCCGAGTCGATATCGACCGTCCTCGTTCACGACGTACCCGCTTTCGCGAAGCGTTGTTAGGTGGTTGTGCACGGTGCTTTTCGAAACGCCGACCGAATTGGAAATCTCGGTTACACCCGCTTCTTCTGCCTGCTCGAGGTATTCTACCACCGATAAGAGGGTGGTAATTGATTCGACGGGAGCGTTCGTGCGGTTCATGGTTGAAGCGTAATCACCGGGTGCACTTGTAGTTGGCTCTAAAGCGTTCTGTGTCACAGAACACCTACGTTCTCTCTCATTTCCGCTACCACAGTGCCGTCAGTATTTCTCTCTCCGATTAGCTGCGAATTCCGGGATGATCGCTCATGCGTTCGTGAGGAGAGCAGTACTATCCGACCGTTCCGGTCTGTTGGTCAGTACCGTTTCTCTCGTTTTTTCTTTCGAACGAATCGTCCTCTGGCTAAGCCACCCCCTGTACGGAATTTGGGCGGTGGATTACGGTAGTACGATTGTAATATCGATGGCTTCCATAACGACGGACGCTCTCTTGTTCTGCTAGACAGAACCACTATTTTAGGAACCAGCACACGGTCTACTACGGAGCCACTCGAGAGGGATCACTATCGGTAACAGGAAGTTAACTCAATATCAATTCGAACGACGAGAACCTGGATTTCCCGTTCGGTGGCTGCGCTGAAGGATGGTGAAGATCGCGGAACGACCGATCGTCATTGAGTCGATCACCGGGACTGCTTCCGAGGTTTTGACTCGATTCAGGTGGTCGCATCACTCGAACTATAGTTTAACTCGATTATATTTCTGGCCGAGAGGAGTTCTCTTCGAAGTTCCTCTTCAACGTCGGGTTCTCGCAATCGGTGTGCAGGGCCGGTGATACTGAGACCGCCGAGTACGGTTTTGGTCGAATCCTCGATGACCGTCGAGACCGACGCCATCCCCATCCTGTATTCTTCGTGATCGAACGAGACGTCGCTCTCGCGGATCTGTTCGAACACTTCTTTGAGTTCGTCACGGTCCGTAATCGTGTTTTCCGTGTGTGCGGGCATCCCGTATCTGTCGAGTATCTCGGTTACGTGATCGTCGGAGTACTGCGCGAGGATCGCTTTTCCGACGGCAGAGGCGTGCATGTGAAAGTGCGTCCCATCGGTAAAGTCGTACGAGATGCTGAGGTCGTTCTGGACGACGTCAAGCGCGACGCACATTCCGTTCTGTTCTACAGACAGCGTGACGAATTCGCTGCTGGTTTTTTCGGCGAGGGTATTCACTTCCGGCTTCGCCACTTTGTACAGCGTTACGTCGTCGCGGACGCGTCCCCCGAGTTCCAAGTATCGGAAACTGAGTTCGTACGCACCGGTGTCGTCGTCTTGTACCACATACCCCAATTGCCGAAGCGTGCTCAGGTAGTCGTGAACGATGCTCGGCGGTCTGTCGATCGCCTCTGCAATCGCTGTCACACCCTGCTCACCCTCGTTCTCGAGTGTCGTCACGATATCGTCCATCGTCAATAACGCCTTGATCGGACGGTTTGCCTCGTCATCCATATTTTGGCTATCAGGGCCATCACACATATGTATTCGGAATTGTCGAATATAGTGATCGGAGCAAACGACTCAAATCGAGGAATCGATGCTATGACCGTAACTAATGATCATTTTCGTAATAGTTCATTCGACAATGCCGAATCGATCCCTCGTCTTTTAAATAATGAGGATACGCTCTTCTGGCGAATATTCCATATAGAAGCGCTCTATAGCTGATTTCGTCATTCAAAATGAGGAAAGACTTATTTGGGATAGTCGTTGTATGTCTATGTGGAGCATGGCACAGGATACTCAGGGAACGAGACCGGACCGTCGCTCAAAGTCGGAGCTAACGCTAGTTGACGCGGACGTCCACCAGCGGTGGGCAGACGACGAAGCGATCGCTCAATACCTCCCGGATCGCTACAGAGACGATGGACTGGTGCTCCCGGAACTGCTGTACCGAAATCCCGGAGAGTTCCTCCGACAGGACGAGAAGACGGATGACGGGAACAAACCGGGAACGGACCACCAAAAGATCTGCGACGATCACCTGGACAAGCACGATATCGACTACGCGATGTTGACCGGGAACTCGTGGTTCAACCTCGCGGCGCTGCCTCACCGCGATTACGCGAACGAGCTCGCGCGAGCGTACAACGAGTGGTTGGTAAACGACGTTCTTCCGGTCGACGACCGGTTTATCGGGTCGATGTACGTCGCACCGAAGGCGCCAGAGAAAGCCGCGGAGCTCATCCGCGAATACGGCGATCACCCGCAGATCCGTCAGGTGATGCTGCCCGGCGGAGCCGAAGTGCCGTACGGTCGGCCCCAGTACTGGCCGATGTACGAGGCCGCCGAAGAACAGAACCTCGCGATGGCGGTCCACCCGTTCTCGGAAGGGCACGGAACGAGCAATCCGCCGACCGGTGCCGGCCATCCGAACAGTTACATCGAGTGGCACACGGTCCTCAGCTCGTACTACATGGGACAGCTCGCCTCGCTCGTCACCGAGGGCGTCCTCGTCGAGTATCCCGACCTGCGGTGGGCGTTCATTGAGGGCGGCTACGGATGGGTCCCCCACTTCATGTGGCGACTCGATAAGAACTGGAAGGGGCTCCGTTCACAGGTGCCGTGGCTAGAGGAGAAACCGAGCCACTACATCCGAAATAACGTCTGGTTCGCCAGCCAGCCCGTCGAGGAACCCGAGCGACCGAAATTCCACGACTACATCCTCGAGATGATGCACGCGGACGAGATGCTCATCTACGCGTCTGACTATCCGCACTGGGACGGCGACGATCCCACGTGGGGGCTGCCACCGATGGACGACGACATGGAGCGAGCGATCAAACACGAGAACGCGGCCGAGCTGTGGGACCTCCCGACGGACGGAAGCAAACTGAAGTGATTCCAATGACGAAAAAACGATTCGAGATCTGTCCGGCTGCCGAATTCGACGCCGGCGAGCGGCGAATCGTCGACCTCGACGGATTTTCGGTCGGCGTTTTCAACGTCGACGGGGAGTACTACGCGATGAAAAACGACTGCCCACACCAGCGCGCACCGCTCTGTGAGGGGAAACTCGGCGGCACCACGGAATCGAACAGCCCCGGTGAGTACGAGTGGGTCCGGCCGGGACGGGTCGTTCGCTGTCCGTGGCACGGGTGGGAGTTCGACGTCACGACAGGCGAATCGGTCTTCAATCCGCACGAAGTGAAAGCCAAAACGTTCGAGACGCGAGTCGAACCACCCGAAGACGAGAATACCGTCGCTGACGGCGGCTGTGAGGGCTGTAGTGCCGACATGGAGGGAGACGAACCGCCGGTCGAGACGTACGACGTAGAAGTCGAACAGGGGACGGTTGTGGTCTACCTATGAGCACCGATTCAGAAGGCACCATCGCTTCCTTCCGCAACGAGATCGATCCGTTCGTCTTCCTCGGCGGAGCGATCGCTACTATCCTCGCGATCGGTTACATCGCCGTCCGTCCGGGTGTAGCAGGGGAGTTCCTTACGAACGCTAACGAATTCCTCTGGAGCGAACTCGGATGGGTATTCCTCTGGGCGATGTTTCTCTCCGTTGTATTTTGCCTGTGGCTACTAGTCGGACCGTGGGGTAGCATCAAGTTAGGCGGTCCAGACGAGGAGCCGGAATTCTCGTATTCCTCGTTCCTCGCAATGTTATTCTCGGCGGGTCTCTCGACCGGTCTAGTCTTCTACGGCCCAGCGGAAGCGCTGTATCATTACGCTTCGGGACCGCCGTATTTCGGTTCAGAGGCGGAGAGTGCCGCCATCATCCCCGACGCGATCCAATATACAATGCTCCACTGGGGTGTCTCCCCGTGGGCGGCCTATCTCATCGTCGGTGTGACGATCTCCTACTACGTCCACCGTAAGGGAGCACCGATCAAACCATCGACCGTGTTCGCCCCCTTCATCGGCGTCGAGAATCTTGATAAGAGCTGGGTAAAGCCACTCGATCTCTTGATGGTGATCGTCTCGGTGGGTGGCGTCGCCGTCTCACTCGGGTTCGTCGTCACTCAGTTCCTCGGTGGACTCTCTTACAACTACGGCGTTGAGGTCGGTGATATCGGGACGATACTGGTGACCGTCGGCCTCACAGTCGGATTCACTGCCTCCGCAGCTTTGGGTGTCAAGCGCGGCATTCGACGCGTGTCGACGTTCAATATGTACCTCTTCGTGACCCTGCTCGTGGTCGCGTTCGTGTTCGGTCCGACGATGTTTCTGGTCAATAACGGAACGGAAGCACTCGGCGGGTACGTCAACAACTTCGTCAGTATGAGCCTCTACGCGAATGCAGCGAACGGTGGCGAGTGGGTTGGTGCCTGGACCATCTTTTACTGGGCTTGGTGGTTCTCGTTCGCGCCCATGATCGGTATCTTCATCGCACGTATCTGTCGCGGTCGAACCATTCGTCAGGTCGTCTTCGCAGGACTCATCGGAACCACCGCGGCCTCGTTCCCCTGGTTCATCGTCATGGGCGGGTCATCGCTGTGGGTCCAAACGCAAGGGAACACTGACCTCCTCTCCATCGTGTTCGAGCAAGGTCGTGAAGTCGCCGCCTTCCCACTGTTCGAGACGCTCATACCCTTCGGAGGCGTCTTCGCTGTCGCCTACCTGGTGCTCGTACTCACGTTCCTCATTACGACCGTGGACTCGACGACGCTGAGTCTCGCAATGTTCACGACCGACGGGAGTACGCATCCGTCGACGATCAATCGCGTCCTCTGGGGCGGACTCGTGGGGTTGCTCTCCTCGCTCCTGCTCATCACTGGCGGTCTCGATGCGCTCCAGAACTTCGTCGTCCTGCTCGGGTTCCCGATCGCGTTCGTCATCGGGCTGTGTTTCATCGGACTCACTATCGAACTCGAGCGGACTCACCCCGTCTTGTTGACCGAACGCTACAAGAAAGCCGATCACGAGACCGAGGACCAACAAACGGTCGTCGATTATCTCTCGGAGCGCCGTCCCGGCTGGATGGGCGGTTCCGACGACTGAGGTTCGGTTCACTTGGCGGTCTCTCCCGTCCGTTCTCGAGACTACGGGTCGGCCGTATCCTCCCTCAGTACTAACCCCCTCACTGGAGATAGTGCGTGAAACTGCAGCTGTTTCGCAAGAATCAGTC
>Ga0208412_1000161_pt1 | contig 46371 bp, 42 predicted proteins | sample AntDeeMetag02WF4_FD_184758 | JGI IMG/M metagenome (GOLD analysis project Ga0208412, IMG submission 184758) | Saline lake microbial communities from Deep Lake, Antarctica - Antarctic Deep Lake Metagenome 02WF4 (SPAdes) (version 2) | ecosystem: Environmental > Aquatic > Non-marine Saline and... | reverse complement strand
TTGTGCCGAGCGCGATATCACTATCGACACTGCACTGACGGCAGATGATGTCTTCAAACAGGTCAGCTTGTTTGAGAGCTGGGCTGATACGCTGCTCTCGAAAGATGAATGGAGGCAATCCTTTAATATTTTCGAGAATACTATTACTGCGCTCTATGAGGCCTGCAAGCCAGAGATATTAGGTGATCCAATCGTGCGCAAGGTAGCTTTGTTCCAGTACCTGCGCGGCGTTATCGACAGCGTTATTCAACAGCAAGATATTGATTCGGTCACCCGAAAGATTGATGAATTACTGGATGAAAGCCTGATTGTGGATGATAAAAAATTCGTTGGAACCAAGGAGGAAAAGGGCGGTTGGAGAATTACACAAAAGGGTCCAGGGTGGGATCTCAGCAAGATCGACTTTGAAAAGCTGAAAGAGGACTTCAAACAAGCCAAGTACAAAAATATCGAGATCGCCGACTTGCGCGCATTTCTGGAAAAGAAGCTCCAGGATATGCTCAACAATAATCGCACCCGACGAGATTTTGCTGAGCGTCTGCAGGAGATCATCGAAAACTATAACGCGGGCAGCAGTTCAGCTGACAGTGACTTTGCCGAGTTGGTGAAATTTGCCGAATCACTCAAGGACGAAGAAGATCGCCATATCCGAGAAGGCTTGACCGACGATGAATTAGAAATATACGACCTTCTCTGCAAAGACAATATGACTAAAGCCGACGAAAAAAGAGTCCGTATGGCGGCCAAGGTACTGTTAAACCGACTGACCGAGGAAAAGCCGAAAGTGCTGGTGCAGGACTGGTACAAAGATAGTCAAACCAGACTTTTCGTGCGAGATGAGGTTGGCTCGGTACTGGATAAGTATCTTCCCGAAGACAGCTATGACAAGGATCTGTTCATACAGAAGCGCGACAAGGTTTATGAGTTGACTCTTGATTTGGCGATTAATCACCAAAGATGGGCGGCGTAGTTCGCGTCAGAATGCCTAACAATTTGCTGCACGCGGATAAATTTCTTGCCGCGCTCCAAATTTACCTGTGAGCAAGGCGTTAGGCGGCCTATGTACCGCTGACGGGTTGAGCTGGCAATTCAAAGCAAGTGTTGCCTGCCAGAAGTATCTGCGGTTTGGCACTTGATTGGAACCGATGGTAGAGGATTTTCAGAATGGCAGCGCACTCGCCATCCCCGAAGAGGTTGATTCCATCAGACAAAATGGCTGGGCGGAGCACGGCGTTCGTGGCAATGGCGGCGCTATGCTGGGGGCTATCAGGGGGGATCGGCGGGATTCTCATGGCCGACGGCTGGGACGCGCTCGTGGTGTCATTCTACCGGGGCGCGATCGGGCTGTTGTTTGTTCTCCTCTGGCTAGCGTTGCGCCCGCGTGGCAGCGGGTTGGCAAGTCGCCGATTATGGTTCTGGTCGGCGATTGCCGGTCTCGGTGTTGCGGGCAACTTCGCTTTCTATTTCATGAGCATCGCAGAGGGCAGTGTCGCAGTTGCGGCGGCGCTGATGTACTGCGCGCCGGTGTTCGTCTACCTCGTGTCCTTCGCACTCAAGCTCGAAAGACCCACTCTGCTTAAGTGGGCCGCGATCGCGATGGTAATGCTTGGCATCGTGCTGCTTACACGTATTTACGAGGTTGGGTTAGGGGGTGTCACACCGATCAGTGTCGGCGCCGGACTGCTTTCCGGGCTGTCCTATGCGGTATTCATTTTCAGCTTCAAGTATGCGGCACCGCACGGAAGCCCACAGGCGATTCTTGTAATAGCATTCGTGGTACTCGTCACCATACTTATAGGGCTAGGCGATGCCGACCAGACCGTGGCAGTGCTAAGCACGCCGAGTTGGCCACTGTTCGTCGTACTGGGGGTGCTGGGCGCGGGGTTGTCGTTCATTCTCTATATCGTCGGCCTGAACCATACCGCGCCGGCCGTGGCCTCAGTTGTGGCGATGGTCGAGCCGGTTACCGCGTCGCTATTCGGTGTCTTGGTGTTAAATGAAAGCCTGGTCGGTATACAGATCTTGGGAATGGGACTGATTTTGGTCACAGTTACAGCGCTGAGCGTATATTCGAGTGCTCGATGAGCCTCTTACGACAAAACCGCTTGCTGAGTAGCGCTTGGGTCGAATTGGCCTGTTCGTTAACTGTTACTGGCAAGTTGCGCCGTCTGCCACGGACGGATATGCCGCCTTAATAGTCGCTGGAGTCGGATATTAGCTCGGGCGTTCTCCCACTCCTCGTGGACGAAAAAAACTATCGTATCAATGGCACAATAGCGCACCGAACCTTGGGGAGGAGGCATTGGCTTCAGGCTTTTTGACTAGCCCTTTGACCCAGAACGTTGATACAGCACTTTGACACATCAAGGAGACGCAACCATGTTTACCAGTATCGTGCGGGGGGTATGGGAGCTTGGGGAAATAATTTATTTTGATGATGATGCCGCCGCTGACTGCTCCACGGACTTAACAGGCGGAGTGGTTCCCACACCTGTTCGTGAGGTTTTCGCTTCTGTGATCGGTGCTATCGAGTCCCTTTAGGCATCCGGTTGATAGTCTCCTTTGACGGTCTCTTCGTCGCTAATTTCAAGGAGTCGCTATGAATATCGGAATCTTGGGCACGGGCAGTGTCGCACAGGCTCTCGCAACAGGGTTGGTCAAGGCGGGGCACTCGGTGACCCTCGGCTCGCGGCATCCAGCGTCCAGGATGGGCCTGTCGTTCACGGTCGCAGGTCTCAATGAAACCGCCAAGAACGCCGATGTAATTGTGAATGCCACCCCGGGCGAGCATTCAGTGGACCTGCTGGCTCAGATGGATGCCGACGCGTTCGGCGGCAAGCTGCTCATTGATGTCGCCAACGCGGTCACCTCTTCATCCAATCTGATCTACCCCGAGTCTAGCCTGGGCGAAAAACTGCAGGGGATGTTCCCGCACGCACAGGTCGTCAAGACGCTGAACACGTGCGCTGGAAAGGTCTTTGTCAATCCAACGGCGATCGGACCCAGCAGCACCTTCGTTTCGGGAGACGACGCCGGCGCCAAAGGCGAGGCAACGGCTCTGTTGAGGAATCTCGGATGGCCAGAGGACGCCATCGTAGACCTTGGCGGAATCTCAACGGCGAAAGGGCCGGAGCACTACTTCATCATGTGGGAACTTCTCACCCAGGCATTCGGGACCACCAGCCTCAACATCGGTGTCGTTCGCTGAGTTCTGATCCACCAATATGTAGATGGGTTCAGCGGACCATCACGCGTGAATGATGTTACTTCAAAGGAGACGGACAATGACCCATGCAGCTATATCCCTCGCGGGGAAGAGGGTCGTGGTTATCGGCGGGGCTTCTGGCATCGGTTTTGCGGTTGCTAAGCTCGCGCAAGAGTTAGGCGCGGAAGTCGTGATTGCCTCACGTAATTCGGCCCGTATCGATGCTGCTGTCGAGCGCCTGCCGGGTGCAACGGGTGATAGCATCGATCTGCGGGACGAAGTCAGCATAGCGCATTTTTTTGAGAATCTCGGCGGGTTCGATCATCTTGCCATTACCGCCAATGATTGGGGTAGCGCTGGTTCGGGCGCCACGTCAGATATTGATCTCGCGGCGGCGCGCGATAGCTTCGAAGTCCGTTTCTGGGGAGCGCTCGCTGCCGTCAAACACGCCAGTCGTAACATTGCTTCGAACGGCTCGATCACGCTGACCAGCGGCATGCTTGCGCATCGCCCCAAGAAAGGCGCTCTGTTGACGAGCACCGTCATCGGGGCGGTAGAGCACTTGGCTCGTGGTCTCGCCGTCGATCTCGCGCCGGTGCGGGTCAACACCGTATGCCCAGGGCTTACCTTGACCGAGCACAGTAAGCAAATGTCGGATGAGGTATTGCACGCGGCCGTTGCAGAACTGCCTTTGCAAAGGGGCGCCTCTCCGGAAGAGGCCGCCGCCGCCTATATTTATTCGATGCTCAACGCTTATGTGACGGGGCAGACCATGCCGGTGGATGGGGGTGGCGCATTGGTATGAAGTGTTGTTGACCGGCTGATTTCCTACTACAGGCTGCCCCTGCTCAATAAACGACGCACATTCGGCGTCGGGCGCCAAAACCCCTGCACTAATGGCACAATAGCGCCCCGATCGGCTTCAGGCTGCCTGAGTCTGGCCCGGAATTTTGACACATCAAGGAGACGCAACCATGTTTACCGGTATCGTGCAGGGGACGGCAAAAGTGGTGGAGGTCCGCGAGCGCGAGGCGTTTCGCACCCACGTGTTGGCCATGCCCGAGGGGCTTCGCGAAGGGCTTGAGATCGGCGCCTCGGTGGCGCACAACGGCGTATGCCTGACGGTGACGGCGATTGACGGCGACAACGTCCATTTTGATTTGATGCGCGAAACCCTGAGGGTGACGAACCTGGGTGCACTGGGTGTTGGCGATCGGGTGAACCTTGAGCGCGCGGCGCGCTTTGGGGATGAAATTGGCGGGCACGCCATGTCCGGTCATGTGATGAACGTGGCCGACGTGCTGGCCATTGAAGAGGCGCCCAATAACCGCCGGCTGTGGTTTGCCTTGCCCGGCGAGTGTGCGCGGTTTGTGTTCGACAAGGGCTATGTCGGCGTTGATGGTATCAGCCTGACGGTGGGCGAGGTTCGTCGCCCCGATGATGCGCCGGCGTCGTTTTGCGTTAACCTGATTCCTGAAACCCTGGCGCGTACTACGCTGGGTGAACGCGTACCTGGTGACGTCATCAACATTGAAATAGACCCGCAGACCCAGGCGATTGTCGAAACGGCAGAGCGCTTTCTGCAAAGCTACCGAACAGACGTTTAACACGGCGGCAGGGTGTCGCGAAGGCTCGCATCGCGACACGGCTTTGGGTAAGATATGCGCCTTTTCTTGCCCCCTGCTATCGCGAGAGCGTTGGCGCGAAGGATAAAAAGCCCATGAAATTTCTCGATAGCTATTTCAAGCTCACCGAGCACAATACCAATATAAAAACCGAGATCATTGCGGGGGTCACCACCTTCCTCACCATGGCCTACATCATCTTTGTTAACCCGAGTATTTTGTCGGAAGCGGGGATGGATTACGGCGCGGTCTTTGTGGCCACCTGCCTGGCGGCTGCCATTGGCTGTCTGATTATGGGTATTTTGGCCAATTATCCGATTGCCCAGGCGCCGGGCATGGGGCTTAACGCCTTTTTCACCTACACCGTAGTGCTGGGGATGGGCTATTCGTGGGAGTCCGCTCTGGGGGCGGTATTCTTCTCGGGGCTGTGCTTTTTCGTGTTGGGTATCCTGCGCGTGCGTGAATGGATCATCAACTCCATACCGCTGTCGCTGCGGCTGGGGATTGCCGCCGGTATCGGGCTGTTTCTGGCGATGATCGCACTGAAAAACGCCGGGATCGTGGTGGCCAATCCGGCGACGTTTGTTGCACTCGGGGACCTGAGTCAGCCGTCTGCCATCTATGCGCTGGCCGGTTTTTTCGTGATTACCGCGCTGGCCTACCTGCGCGTGACCGGCGCCGTGCTGATTGGTATTTTGGGGATCACCATCGTGGCGACGCTGCTGGGCCATAATGAATACGGCGGGCTGATGTCCATGCCGCCCTCGATTGCACCGACCTTCATGCAGATGGACCTTGTCGGCGCGTTTGACGTGGCCATGCTCAGCGTTATTTTCTCCTTCCTGTTTGTCGATTTGTTTGATACCTCGGGCACGCTGGTCGGCGTTGCCCAACGCGGCAAACTGCTGGATGAAGACGGCAACCTGCCACGCTTGGGGCGCGCCATGGTAGCCGACAGCACGGCAACCATGGCCGGCGCCGTGCTGGGTACCTCAACGACCACCAGCTACATCGAGTCGACGGCGGGTATCGCCTCGGGCGGACGTACCGGCCTGACCGCCGTGGTAGTCGCGGTGATGTTCTTGATCAGCCTGTTCTTTGCGCCGCTGGCCGGCTCGATTCCGGTGTATGCCACGGCCGGCGCGCTACTCTACGTCGCCGTGTTGATGGCAGGCAGTTTGTCCCACGCCGACTGGGAAGACCCCACCGAGGCGGCGCCGGTACTGCTGGCGGCTATCGGCATGCCGCTGACCTACTCGGTGGCGGAAGGTATTGCACTGGGCTTTATCAGCTACGTGGCGATCAAGCTGCTTGCCGGCCGCTTCAAGGACCTCAACCCGGCCGTTATCATTCTGGCACTGCTGTTTGTCGGCAAGTTTGTCTACTTGTAGGCCGCGCCACTGACGTTTATTAACCATTCACCAGCCCATGAGAGACGTGATGAGTATTTACGGCGACTATATCAAGTCGGTGATTCGCACGGTGCCAGACTGGCCGGAGCAGGGCGTCAACTTTCGCGATATTACGCCGCTGCTGCAAAATAGCTCGGCGTTTCGCAAGCTGATCGACAGCTTTGTGCATCGGTATCAGGAAATGAACCTGGATGCGATTGCGTCGATTGATGCCCGCGGCTTTATCATCGGCGCACCGCTGGCCTACGAGCTTGGCTGCAGCTTCGTACCGGTGCGCAAGAAGGGCAAGCTGCCGTTCAAGACCATCAGTGAGACCTACAAGTTGGAATACGGGCATTCCGAGGTGGAGCTGCACTCGGATGCCTTCCATCCGGGCGACCGCATTTTGCTGATGGATGACCTGATCGCCACCGGCGGCACCATGCTGGCCGCGGCCAATCTGATCCAGCGCAGCGGCGGTCATGTGGTTGAGACCGCCACGATTATCGATTTGCCCGAGCTGGGCGGATCACAAAAAATTCGCGATGCCGGCTATAGCGTATTCGCGGTTTGTTCTTTCACCGAAGACGAGTAACGCCCAATGTGCAGCGAACGCTACCATCAGCATTTCACCGTATCCTGGGATCAGCTGCACCGCGACGTGCGCCAGCTGAGTCGCCAGCTGGTCGAACGCGACTTCAAGGGCATTATCGCGATAACGCGGGGCGGCTTGATTCCGGCGGCGCTGATTGCCCGCGAGCTTAACGTGCGCTTGATTGATACCGTCTGCGTCAAAAGCTACGACTACAAAGAGCAGGGCGGCCTTGAGGTTCTCAAAGGCGTGGACCACGACGGCGAGGGCTGGCTGCTGGTGGATGACCTGGTCGATACCGGAAAAACCGCGCGTGTGGTGCGCGACATGCTGCCTCGGGCGCACTTCGTGACGATTTATGCCAAGCCCGAAGGGCGCCCGCTGGTGGATCAGTATCTGACTGAGGTCGGGCAAAACTGCTGGATCCAGTTCCCCTGGGATATGGGCGTGGCGTACGTCGAGCCGCTGGTCGATCAGGTCAAGAAATAACGCGAGCCGATTATGCCCCACCCGTTACCCGATGAATGGAACCACTGGCTAGGCGACGAGTTTCAGGCTGACTATATGCAGGCGCTGAAGCATTTTCTCGCCGAGGAAAAAGCCGCCAAAAAGACCATTTTTCCCCATTCTTCCCAATGGTTTCGCGCTTTTGAGCTGACGCCGCTTTCCGAGGTCAAAGTGGTTATTCTTGGTCAGGATCCTTACCACGGCCCGGACCAGGCACACGGGCTGTGCTTTTCGGTGCAGCCCGGCATCAAAGTCCCGCCTTCGCTTGGTAATATTTACAAAGAGTTGGCAAGCGACGTAGGGTTTACGCCGGTGAAACACGGGTTTCTGGAGCCGTGGGCGCGTCAGGGCGTGTTGATGCTTAACACCGCGCTGACGGTTGAGCAGGGCAATGCGGCCTCGCACCGCGGCAAAGGTTGGGAAGTTTTCACTGACCGCGCCATTGAAACCGTGAATGCCCATGCGCCGCCCTGTGTGTTCATGCTTTGGGGTAGCCATGCGCGGCAGAAAAAAGTGCTGATTGATCAGCAGCGCCACTTGGTGCTTGAAGCGCCCCATCCGTCACCGCTATCGGCCTATCGCGGATTTTTCGGCACGCGCCATTTTTCCCGCGCCAATGCCTTTCTTGCCGAGCAGGGGCGTGTGCCGGTTCAATGGCAGCTGCCAGACCATTCTTAAGTTCTGCCTTAACCTGAGAGGAGTTTACGCGTAGAATATCGTGCAATTTTACGCACGCCTATTTTATTAGGCGACGCCGGTCGTTGCCCATCCCTGAACGAGGAACCCCCATGAGCGTTCACGCCATTAACCATCCGCTGGTGCAACACAAGCTGGGGCTGTTACGTGAAGCTGGCCTTAGTACCAAAAGCTTTCGCGAACTGGCCGGTGAGGTAGCCAAGCTGCTCACCTACGAAGCCACCCAGGAGTTGTTGCTTGAAGACCACGAGATTCAAGGCTGGAATGGCGAGCCGATCGCGACGCGGCGGCTAAAAGGCAAGAAGGTAACGGTGGTGCCGATTCTGCGCGCGGGGCTCGGGATGCTGGAAGGCGTGACCGATTTGCTTCCCAGTGCGCGGATTAGCGTTGTCGGGCTTTATCGCGACGAGGAAACCCTGCAGCCGGTGCCGTACTTCACCAAGTTTACCAACGATATCGAAGAGCGGCTGGCCGTTGTGATTGACCCGATGCTTGCCACCGGCGGCTCGATGTTGGCCACGTTGGATATGCTGCGCGAGCGCGGCTGTCAGAGCATGAAAGTGATCGTGCTGGTGGCCGCTCCTGAAGGGATTGAGCGCGTGCAGAAAGCCTACCCCGACGTTGCAATTTACACGGCGTCGGTGGATGAGCGACTGGATGAAAACGGTTATATCGTGCCCGGCCTTGGCGACGCCGGCGACAAGATTTTCGGTACGCGCTAGGCGCTGCCCGTGTTAATTGCCCCTTGCGTTCGGCGCCGGGGGCATTTTTTTGTCAAGCAAACGGCAACGCACGCCCAGGCGGCGTTGGCGCAGGAGAAACAAGATGAGCAGGAGGAATAAGATGGAGAGTGACGCTGAAGCGGCCGAGTCTTGGCCAAAATTGCTGTTAACCGGTGTACAGATGCTGTTTGTCGCCTTTGGCTCGCTAGTGCTGGTGCCGCTGTTGACCGGCCTCTCGCCAAGCGTCGCCCTGTTTACCGCGGGTATCGGCACGCTGATATTCCACGCCATCACCCGTAACAGCGTGCCGGTATTTCTGGCTTCATCGTTTGCGTTTATCGCCCCGATCCAAGGCTCGGTGGCAAGCTTTGGCGTGTCGGATACGCTGGGCGGGCTGATGGCGGCAGGCCTTGCTTACGTGGCGGTGTCGCAGGCGGTGCGCATGAAAGGTACCGTTTGGCTGCACCGGCTATTACCCGCGATTGTGGTCGGGCCGGTGATCATGGTGATTGGCTTGGCGCTGGCGCCGGTGGCAGTGAGCATGGCGACCGGTGAAACCAGTGACAACATCGGCTACGGCCGCGCGATCGTACTATCGATGGCAAGCCTGCTGGTGACGCTGGTGCTCGCGGTGTTTGGCCGTGGGTTGCTGCGCCTGGTGCCCATCATGGGCGGCATCGCCACCGGCTATGTGCTGGCGCTGCTGATGGGCGTGGTGGATTTTACCCCGATGACCAGCGCCAGCTGGGTGGCGCTGCCCGACTTTACGCTGCCGACGTTTCACTGGGCGGCGATGCTGTTCATGGTGCCGGTCATCATTGCGCCCGCGGTTGAGCACATCGGCGATATGGTGGCGATCGGCTCGGTAACAGGGGAAAACTACCTGGAAAAACCCGGCCTGCACCGCACGCTGCTGGGCGACGGGTTGGCGACCATGGCGGCGGCGCTGTTTGGCGGCCCGCCCAATACCACCTATTCCGAAGTCACCGGCGCGGTGACGCTGACACGGGCATTTAATCCCAAGTACATGATTGTCGCCGCGATCACCGCGATTGTGCTGGCATTTGTCGCCAAGCTCGGGGCGTTTTTGCAGACCATACCCGGCCCCGTCATGGGCGGCATCATGACGCTGTTATTTGGCTCGATTGCGGTGGTCGGCATGAATACCCTGGTGCGTGCCGGGCATGCTTTGACCGCGCCGCGTAATCTGGTGGTGGTGTCGCTGATTCTGGTCTTTGGTATCGGCGGCATGCAGTTTGGCAACGGCCAGTTCACCCTGCAGGGCGTGAGCCTGGCCGCCGTGGTGGGGATTGTGCTTAACTGGGCGCTGCCTCGCGCAAGCGATGACGACTAACCGCGCGCTTTGATCAGGAGACACCATGTCAGCAACTGACCTTGACGTGCCGTTTCCGGTGCTTGCCGTAGCGGCATGGAGCGGTACGGGAAAGACAACGCTACTCGAGCAGTTGTTGCCGCTATTGCGCGGCCGGGGCCTGAATGTCGGCGTGATCAAACACGCCCACCACGCGTTTGACGTGGACAAACCCGGCAAGGATAGCTATCGGTTGCGTAGCGCCGGTGCCGCACCCATGCTGGTGGCCTCCCGCGAGCGCTTCGCGCTGATGCAGGAAACCCCCGGCCAGGCCGAGCCGGATTTACCCAATTTGCTCAAGATGATGGCGCTGCACGCACCGGACTTGGTGATTGTAGAAGGGTTCAAGGCCTGGCCGCTGCCCAAGCTGGTACTGTATCGCGATGGCGTGGGTGATCCGGCTATTTTTCAGGACCCTTGGGTACGCGCCGTGGCCCTCAAGGCGGCAGACGAACACGTGCTTGACCAACATCATGCGGCGCCCGGCATCAGCCGGCTCGATCTCGACGATACCGACGCTATCGCGTGCTGGATAGCTCGCTTTGCAGCACAGTGGCGCGGCGCTGATAGCGGCCAACCCCTCACGCATAATGCCTGAACGGCGGGATGATACGGAAGGTGAAAACATGCAGTTGACGCATCTTAACGCACACGGTGAAGCCAGCATGGTCGACGTGGGCGATAAAGAAGAAACCCGCCGCGAAGCTATCGCCTCGGGGCGCATCGTAATGCAGCCTGAAACCCTGGCGCTGCTGGTTGACGGGGCGCTGCCCAAGGGCGATGTCATTGCTACGGCGCGCATTGCCGGTATTCAGGCAGCCAAACGTACCCATGAGCTGATTCCACTGTGCCATTCGCTCGCGCTTTCCAAGGTGGCGCTCGAGTTTGATATAGACGTGGCACAAAGCTGCGTCCACGTGGAAGCGATGTGCCGTCTGACCGGCCGTACCGGCGTTGAGATGGAGGCGCTGACCGCTGTTTCGGTGGCGTGTTTAACGCTTTATGACATGTGCAAGGCGGTCGACAAGGACATGCGCATTGACGCCGTGCAGCTGGAGCAAAAAAGCGGCGGCCAACGCGGCGACTACCAGCGCAGCGCTTATGCGTCGCAGCGTGCGGGCGAGCCGATCGTGACGGGTGATAGCGCCGCGCGCGAGGTGTCATTGGGCGAGCGCTGTGACGCACCGAGCGTGCGCGTCAAATTTCTTGCCGAGCTGCGCGAGCGCGTGGGCGAAAGCGAAACGGTAGTCGCGTTGGATGAGTTGGAAAACTGCGACGTGGCGGGCCTAAAAACCACGCTGGCGGCGCGGGATGCAGCATTTGAAACGCTTGGCGAGCGGCGCATTCTGTGTGCCATCAACCAGGTGATGGCGAACGACAGCACGCGTATTACCGACGAAGACGAGGTGGCATTTTTCCCCCCGGTCACCGGAGGCTAGTATGGATATTCGCGTAAGCGTTCAGCACGAGCCGTTTAACGGCCTGGATGATAGCCGCGAGCTGGGCCAGGGGCGTACCGACATCGGCGCGGTGGTGTGTTTCACCGGCCTGGTGCGTGACTTTAACGAGTCGCCCGACGTCACCGGCCTGACCCTTGAGCATTACCCCGGCATGACCGAGCGCACGCTTGAGGATATCGGCCAAGAGGCGTGGAAGCGCTGGTCGCTAAAGGCTGTCCGTATTGTTCACCGCGTGGGGTATATGGCGCCAGGCGACGGCATTGTGCGCGTCAGTGCGGCAAGCGCTCACCGCCGCGATGCCTTTGAAGCCTGTGATTTCATTATGGATTTTTTGAAAACCCAGGCGCCGTTCTGGAAAAAAGAACACGCTACCAGCGGTGACTACTGGGTTAAAGAGCGCGCTACCGACTACGCCGATGCTGAGCGTTGGCATGGCAGCCGCTAGACAGATGATGGCATGTCCGCCGCCATGATCTGCAAGTGAATGTCTGGCAGGTGTTGCATATGCTCGGCAAGCCACCCCAGCAGGCGTGGTTTCAGCGACTGGCGCAGATCTGCCAGGGTTTCAGCATGAATAGCGTCGAGCTGGTCGTCCGGCCAGTCGCTGAAGCTGTCTTCATCCAGTGGGCTTGCGCCGGTGCTTTCGAGCATCAGCCGGCCAATGCGTGCCCAGCCGGTGTCGGTGGCCGTGACCGGTAGCGCCAGGTGCAGGCTGCCCCGACGCCCGTGGGGGGCGGTATCATCTAGCCCGCGGTGGGCAACAACGGCGTTCTGGCTGACAATACACGGTGGCTGCGGATGTCGCGCTTCAAGGTGAAGGCCGTTTTCATCGTAGCGAATCATGTCGCCGTTGAGCGGCGACAGCGGTGCGCTGATGCCCAACGCTTCGGCGATCTCCCGGTGTGCCTGCTGGTGGCGTGCCTCGCCGTGAACGGGGAGCAAATGCGTTGGCCTGACCCAGCCGTAAAAAGTTTTAAGCTCTTCCTGCGCGGGGTGGCCGGTGGCGTGAAGGGCGGGGCGGTTAAACTCATCAAATAGCGTGACGCCGAGACGCCCAAGCCGCGTTTTAAGTCGTTCAATGGGGCGCTCGTTGCCGGGAATGGCCTTGGCTGAAAAAATCACGCTGTCTTCAGCGGCAAGCTCCATGTGCGGGTGCCGCCCCTGGGCCAGTCGCGTTAGCGCCGCGCGGGTTTCGCCTTGGCTACCCGTGGCGATAACCACCACTTCGTGGGGCGGTAAATAGCCCAGGTCGTGGGTGGGCACCAGCGGCGGCAGTTCTTCCAGATAGCCAAGCCCCCGGGCCACACCCACCATACGCTCCATTGAGCGCCCCATCAGACTGATACGCCGCCCCGTCTGGTTGGCCGCACGTGCAATGGCCACAATGCGGGCAATATTGCTCGCGAAGCAGGATACCACCACGCGGCCACGGCACTCGGCAAGTGTGCTGGCAAGTGCGCGGGCCACTTCGCCTTCGCTTGCCGAATGCCCCGGCGTGGGCGCATTGGTGGAGTCGCCGACCACCAGATCAACAGGCGCGAGTGCGCGAAACTGCTTGGCATCGAAAGGCGGGCCGACAAGTGGGTCGGCGTCGAGCTTCCAGTCGCCGGTGTGCAGCACGCGCTGGCGCCCGGCGGCCAGCATCAGCGCGCAGCTTTCCGGAATCGAGTGAGGCATCGGCAGGTAGCGCAGGGTAAAAGGCCCCGAGGTCAGGGCTTCACCCGGCTCCACCACCCGAATGGCGCCGGTGGCAAGGCCGTGCTCGGCAAATTTTAAGCGCAGCAGCCCGGCGGCAAGCGGGGTGGCATAAACCGGGCACTGCCAGTGTGGCCACAGCCAGGCCACGGCGCCGATATGATCTTCATGGCCGTGGGTAATAAATAGCGCTCGGGGCGTAATGCCCAGTGCGCGCGGCGTGTCAAGATTCGGCACTTGTAGGGGCGTTTCAGGCAAGTCCTGACGGATCATCATGCCGCAGTCCACGGCGATCCAGTCATTGGCATAACCGTACAGCGTCAGATTCATGCCGATCTCACCGCAGCCCCCAAGCGGCAGCAGGCGCAGAGGTGGGCGGCGGCGGGGACGAATTTTAACGCGCGTGGGATCCATCAGGTATAAAATGCCTTAAAAGTAAGGCTTTACTATACGGGATTGCGGGGGCGGGTCACAATCGTCAGGCACGGCAGTCGGTGCGTTGCGTGCCGCTATTCGTTACACTGCGACCGTCGTTTTTTCTCATATCCTATTGTTACTGTCACTTCTTGTTGCCAGGAACGTCTTCAGGCCGAGGTTGCTATGTCTTTTGCGCAAAGTGTGCTGGCGCCCTGGTTGCTGGTGCTGTGTGCCGCTGTTTCCGTTGCGGTGTTGGCCTGGATCATGACGCTCAGGCCCTGGCAGGCGCTAGTCGACGACACCGCGCTTCAGCATCGCTGGCTGGCCGCCACGCTCGGCGTTGTCCTGCTCTGGCAGCTGCGCGCGCAGGCGGTTGACTGGCTAACGCTGCACCTGGTGTTTACCACCTTACTGCTGCTGTTGTTTAAAGCGCCGCTGGCGCTGGTGAGTAACGTGTTGGTTAACGTGGCGATGGTCGCTATTGGGCGCAACGACTGGACGCTGCTGGGCGTTAACGTGCTGGTGACGGGGATTGTGCCGGCCATTGTGGTGGGAGTGATCTGGCGATTTGTCGACCGCAAGCTGCCGGATAACATCATGTTGTTTATGTTTGTCTGCGGCTTTTTCGGCTCGGCGCTGGCCACGCTTGCCGGCGGGCTCTCGGCGGTGGGCCTGATTCTTGTCGGCAGCCAAGATGCTCAGGCCATACTGCTGGCCAAAGAATACGCTCGGTTTCTGCCGCTGCTAATGCCGTCCGAAGCCTTTATTACCGGCATGCTGCTGATCATTTTGATGGTGTACCACCCGCATTGGGTGGCCACCTTCAATGATCATCGCTATATCGATAGTCAATAAGCAACGACCGACAATAAACTTGTCATCAACACTAGCCCAGCGCCTGGCCGTTGCCGCCGCGGATGACGCCGACGCCGACGCCTTCGATATCCAGCGCTTGGGTGCGCAGGTCAATATCGATGGGGGGGAAGTCGGTGTTTTCGGCGATGAGCTGAACGTGATGCCCTTGACGCTTGAAGCGTTTGACCGTGACGTCGTCGTCAATGCGGGCAACCACGATCTGCCCGTCGCGGACGTGTTCCGTGCGATGTACCGCGAGCAGATCTCCTTCCAGAATACCCACATCTTTCATGGAGAGCCCGCGTACGCGCAGCAGGTAGTCAGCGTTGGGGGTGAAATATTCCGACGGCAGCGGGCAGTAACGATCGATGTGTTCGGCGGCGAGTATCGGGCTTCCAGCGGCGACTTCGCCGATAATCGGCAGCCCTCGCGAGGCGTTTTCGCTGATGCTGGTGGCGTCTGCTGCTGATTCGTCGGAGACTTCCTGGGCGGGTAGACGAATGCCGCGCGAGGTATTGCGGACGATACGAATGGCGCCTTTGCGCTCAAGCGCGCGCAGGTGTTCTTCAGCGGCGTTTGGCGAGCGAAAGCCCAGCGCCCGGGCGATTTCGGCACGGGTCGGAGGGTAGCCATGATCTCCCATCATTTTGACGATAAAGTCATATACGTTTTGCTGGCGCGCGGTTAACGGCTGCGTCATGGGGAACTCCCGAGTTGTGGCAACCTCGCAATGGTTGGCAGCGCGGTTGTTAATGGCGTGACAAATAACAAAGAATATGGCGCTTGGGTGTCATCAGGCGCGGCTGTGGTTAAGTATACAGTATGGGGCTATGTCCAGTACATAGCCTGGCGCATAGCCGGTGTATCGCTCAGCACAGAGGAGACGCCGGTTTATCAAGGCGTTAAAGATGGCTGAAAGATTGAGCCGGGTTTGGCCTTGGCGTAATATCCCACTATGTTTTAAACAGCTGTTTTGGGAGAGCGCCGTATGGTTCAGCCGGATACAATGACGCGCATCTTGGATACCGCCGAGGTGCTGTTTGCCGAGCGCGGTTTTGCCGAGACGTCGCTGCGCAACATCACCAGCAAGGCAGGGGTTAACCTGGCGGCGGTCAACTATCACTTTGGCTCCAAGAAGGCGCTGATTCAGGCGGTTTTTTCGCGCTACCTTGATCCCTTCACGCTGCGCTTTCATGCTGCGCTCGACGCACTGGAAGCCGACCATGAAGGTCGGGTTATCCCGCTTGAGGTGCTGCTGGAAAGCATGGCGGCCGCGGTGCTTGCCGTGCCCGCCGAGCGCAATAGTCTCAAGGTGTTCATGCGATTGCTGGGGCTTGCCTACAGCCAGGCTCAGGGGCATTTGCGGCGCCATATCCAACAGCACTACGGCGATGTGTTTACCCGCTTTACCGAGCTGGTGCGCAGGGCCACGCCAGATTTGCCTGACGCCGAGCGCTTTTGGCGGCTGCACTTCATGCTGGGCACGGTGATTTTTACCCTGTCGGGGCTTGATGCGTTAAAAGACATTGCCGAAAAAGACTATGATGATCAGGTCACCACGCGTGATCTGGTCAGGCGCCTGCGCCCGGTGGTGGTCGCGGCGATGAACGCGCCGCTGCCTGCCGAGCCGTGAGACGTCATGTTCGTCATGCGCGGTTGGTGGGTTGTCAGGATTATGTCGCGTCTAAATGTTTTAGAATGGCCTGATAGCTGGTTTCAGGAAACAGCAGCGCATGGATGGTGGAGGCATAAATACGCCCGGAGCTGCGTAATTTCTCGATGTTGTCAGCGTCTTCGTTGGCACTTAAGTAGAAAAAATCGCGGCCTTCGGTAAAGCTATCCTTGAGCTGCTTGAACGCACGAAAGGCCGTCCCCTTGGGATCACCTCGACTCTGATCGATTTCTTTCAGCGTCCAGGTTTCAGTGTGATTCGGCATGGAGCACCTACAGTTTTGGAGACAGGGTGGCCGGCCGGGTAATACTCAGCGCGGCCACGGAATAATAAGCATACCGCTTTATTTTAACGGCTCGTAGGCCAGTCTGGATCAGGACCTTTATGCATACCCCCCTACTAAGCGACCTTCCGCCGGCGCACGCGGCATGGGTTGAAATCGATATTCACGCCCAGTCGCTGACGCTGTGGCACGGTCAGACGCCAGGCCACCGCTGCCTTATTTCGACCGGCAAGGCCGGCACTGGCCAGCACGAAGGCAGTGGGCAAACGCCGTTGGGCTGGCATTATGTGCGTGCCGCCATTGGCGCCGATGCGCCCGACAACGCTGCCTTTCGTGGCCGGCGCGAAACCGGTGACGTTTACACCTCGGCGCTTGCCGCCAGACACCCGGAGCGCGACTGGGTCCTGAGTCGTATTCTGTGGCTTTGCGGGCTGGAAAAAGGCCACAACCGCGGCGGCCAAGTGGATTCCCAGCGCCGCTATATTTATTTGCACGGCACACCACCCGACGAGCCCATGGGCGTGCCCGCCTCCCACGGCTGCGTGCGCCTGCGCCTTGACGACCTACACTATCTATTTATCCAAGCGCCACCCGGCACGCCGGTCTGGCTGCACGATAGTTCAACGTGAGCCACACCGTGCGATTCGCCGGCACGTTTTGACAGCCGGCGGTGATCGTCTAACATTACGCCTCCCTTTTGCAGGATCCTTCACGATGACTCATCCCTCAGGCCCGGTCATGCTTGACCTTGAAGGGCCAAGCCTTAGCGCCGCTGAAGCGCGCCTGCTGCGCGAGCCGGCGGTAGGTGGTGTAATTCTGTTTACCCGTAACGTGGAAAACGCCGCTCAGGTAAGTCGTTTGTGCGGCGCTATTCGCCGCCAGCGCCCCGAACTCTTGATCGCCGTTGATCAGGAAGGCGGCCGCGTGCAGCGCATCAGGCAAGGTGTCACACGCTTGCCGCCAATGGCACGTTTTGGCGAACGTTTTGCCGCCTCATCGCAAGAGGGCGCGGCGCTGGCCAGAGACGCCGGCTGGCTGCTGGGCATGGAAATGGCCGCCTGCGGTCTGGACATCACCTTTGCGCCGGTGCTTGACGTTGATTGCGGCCTGTCAAGCGTGATTGGCGATCGCAGCTTTGGCAGCGATCCGCAGGCCGTGGCTGCTCTTGGCGAGGCGTTCGTCATGGGGCTGCACGAGGCGGGCATGGCCGCGGTGGGTAAGCATTTTCCTGGCCACGGCGGCGTCGCGGCGGATTCGCATCTGGCACTGCCGGTAGACGAACGCCCGCTTGCCGAGCTTAAAGCGCACGATCTGGTGCCTTTTGCGCATTTGGCGGGGCAGCTGGACGGCGTCATGCCGGCACACGTTATCTACTCCGACTTTGATGCGCGGCCGGCGGGCTTTTCGCCCAGCTGGCTCGGCATGCTGCGCGAGTCGCTGGGCTTCAAGGGGTGTATCTTCTCCGACGACCTGAGCATGCGGGGCGCTCACGAAGCAGGCGGGCCAATCCAGCGCGCCGAGGCCGCGCTGAGTGCCGGCTGCGATATGCTGCTGGTATGCAACGACCGCGACGCGGCGCGCGAGGTGGTAGCGGCTTACGCAGGCCATCAAACTCGCCGCCCGGCTAAGCTGCGTTACGGCCGCGCCCGTCCCGAGCTAGAGGCGCTTGTCGCCCTTAACCGCTGGCGGCGTACCCACGCGCGCCTTGAAGCGCTGGCCGATAGCGGTGCTGATTCATAGGGCGCATGGCTATCGCTTTCTTTGCCCCTCACTTTCCGATTTCTCGAACTCTCTGGACCCCGACATGGCTACGCTGGATAAACAAGCACTTGAGTCCCGCGACTCAATGCGCGCGCTGATGGATGATGCCGACTGCCTGATCTCCCAACAGCAGGTGGAGCAGGCGCTGGACCGTATGGCTGATGCCATTACCCGTGATCTGGGGGAGAAGCTGCCGGTATTTTACTGCGTGATGAACGGCGGGCTAATTACCACCGGGCACCTGCTAACTCGACTGGGTTTCCCGCTGGAGGTGGACTACATCCACGCCACTCGGTATCGCAGCCAGCTTTCCGGTGGCGAGCTTTTCTGGCGGGTGTCGCCCGAGGTGCCCATGGCCGGGCGCCATGTGGTGATCGTCGACGATATTCTGGACGAAGGCTCAACCCTTGCCGCGATTCTGGACTATTGCGAGGAGGCGCAGGCGGCAAGCATCACCACCGCGGTGCTGGTGGATAAACAGCACGACCGCAAGGCTGTGCCCGGGCTCAAGGCCGACTATTGCAGCCTGAAAGTGGCCGATCGTTACGTGTTTGGCTTCGGCATGGACTACAAAGGCTACTGGCGCAATGCGCCGGGTATCTTTGCGCCCAAAGGGCTTTAGCGCCTGACGCTAGCGCGGTGAAAACCGCCGTACCAGCCCGGTTTCGGAGATCATGCGCGTAGAGATTTCCTCGACGGAAAAGCGCGTGGTGTCGATGCTGGGAATGTGCAGCGAACGGTACAGCGACTCTGCCTGTTCTACCTCTTGCAGGCATTGGTCCATCGAGCTGTAGCGGCTGTTGGGCCGGCGTTCGTTGCGGATGGCCGCCAGCCGGCGCGCGTCAATGGTCAGGGCGAATAGCTTGTGATGGTGCTCGGCCAGAAACCGGGGCAGCTTCAGCACGCCGTCTTCGTCCTGGTCGTCTTCAGTCAGCGGGTAGTTGGCCGCGCGGATGCCAAACTGCAGTGCCAGATACAGCGACGTCGGCGTTTTACCACAGCGTGAGACACCAATCAGGATAATATCGGCCTCGTCGTACTGGTGGGTACGCGCGCCGTCGTCGTTATCCAAGGCAAAATGTACCGAGTGAATACGGTCCATGTACACATCGTCGCTGCCGATGGCGTGGGTACGCCCGACGCTGTAAGAGGAGTGGGTGGCAAGCTCCTGTTCCAGCGGCGCCAGAAACGTGGAGAAAATGTCCACCTTAAAGCACGGCGCGGCGCGGATCACCTCACGAATATCCTCATCGACAATGGTATCGATCACCACCGGACGCACGCCGTCGCGGTCGGCGGTAGCCTCGATAATCTCGGCCAACGCCTCGGCCTTCTCCACGGTATCGATGTAAGGTTTGGTCAGCATAGTGATGTCAACGCCGCTGAACTGTGCCAGCAGGCTGCGACCCAGGCTTTCGGCCGTAATGCCTGTGCCGTCGGATATAAAAAAAGCGGTGCGTGTCATAACCTGAAACCCTGTTCGTGCAATGTGATTGCCCATGAGGAGCGTCGTGGTGCATGGCAGCTAGCGTAGCATGGCGCCCGTGTTTGCCGCCGACTACAAAACTACCTGAAACCTCCGTTTTGTTGTAAATCTCCTCCATCTCATTAGCTATTAGACGAATGGTTTAGGCCAAGTCTGAGTGCTAGGGTGGAAGCGTTAATAACTGGCGGTCTACCGGCCGTGGCAACAAGCTGCTGCAAACACAAGTGCGAGGGGGTTGCGTGGAAGACTACATTCTATGGTTCGATCAGTTGGGCATGGCCGATGTCGAACGCGTTGGTGGCAAAAACGCCTCGCTGGGTGAAATGATCTCGAATCTGTCGGAGGTGGGGGTGACCGTGCCCGGCGGTTTTGCCACCACCGCCCATGCGTATCGCGAGTTTCTCTCCCATGATGGGCTGAACGAACGCATTAACGACACGCTTAAGCGCCTCGACGTTGACGATGTTCAGGCACTGTCAAAAGCCGGTAGCGATATCCGGCAGTGGATCATCGACACGCCGTTGCCGCCGGCTTTTGAAGCGGCGCTGGCCGATGCCTACGATGAACTGCTGGTGCGCCATCCCAACCTCAAAGCGGCGGTACGTAGCTCTGCCACGGCGGAAGACATGCCCGATGCGTCCTTTGCCGGCCAGCAGGAAACCTTCCTCAATATTGAAGGCTTTGCCAACATTAAGCGCGCCGTCCACGAAGTGTTTGCGTCGCTGTTCAACGACCGCGCGATCTCCTACCGCGTGCACCGCGGCTACGCACATGAAAACGTCGCGCTGTCGGCCGGCGTGCAGAAAATGGTGCGCTCGGAAACCGGCGCGGCGGGCGTCATGTTCACTCTGGATACCGAGTCCGGCTACCGCGACGCGGTGTTTGTCACGGCTTCTTGGGGGCTGGGTGAAACCGTCGTTCAGGGGGCGGTCAACCCCGACGAGTTCTACGTCCACAAGCCGACCCTAGCCGCCGGGCGTCCGGCGGTGCTGCGCCGCACCCTGGGCTCCAAGCGCATCAAGATGATTTACGGTGAAGAGGCCAGCGCCGGCAAATCCGTGGATACCGTTGACGTTGAGCCCAAGGATCGCAGCCGCTTTTGTCTCAGCGATGAGCAGGTTATGGCGCTTGCCCGCCAGGCCGTTACCATCGAGCAGCACTACCAGCGTCCGATGGATATCGAGTGGGCGCTGGACGGCGACGACGGCCAGCTCTACATCGTCCAGGCGCGCCCGGAAACGGTTGTGTCACAGCAGGAAGGCGGCCGCCTTGAGCGTTTCACCCTGCGTGAAAAGGGTCGCACGCTGGTTACCGGCCGGGCGATTGGCCAGCGCATTGGGCGTGGAGCGGTCAAGATCGTACTCAGCCCGGATGACATGGACAAAGTCCATGACGGTGACGTGCTGGTAACCGACATGACCGACCCCGACTGGGAGCCGATCATGAAGCGCGCCTCGGCCATTGTAACCAATCGCGGTGGGCGTACCTGTCACGCGGCGATTATTGCCCGCGAGCTGGGGATTCCGGCGGTCGTCGGCTGCGCCGATGCCACCGCGCAGCTGCATGAAGGTGTCGACGTCACCGTATCCTGTGCCGAAGGCGATACCGGACACGTGTACGAAGGGCTTCTGGAGTTTAACCGCAAGGTATCAAGCATCGACGCCATGCCGGAGCTGCCGTTCGATATCATGATGAACGTGGGCAACCCCGACCGTGCCTTTGGCTTTGCCGGCCTGCCCGGCGCCGGCGTGGGGCTGGCGCGGCTGGAGTTCATCATCAATCGCATGATCGGCGTGCACCCGAAAGCGCTGCTGGACTACGCCACGCTGCCCGCTGAACTACAGCAGGTCATCGATCTGCGCACCGCCGGTTACGCTGATCCGGTCAGCTTTTACGTGGACAAGCTCGCTGAGGGGATTTCGACGCTGGCGGCGGCGTTTTATCCCAAACGCGTCATCGTGCGGCTGTCCGATTTCAAGTCCAACGAATACGAAAATCTGATTGGCGGCAAGCTCTACGAGCCCGGTGAAGAAAACCCCATGCTCGGTTTTCGCGGCGCTGCGCGCTACATTTCTGACGCTTTCCGCCCCTGCTTTGAGCTTGAGTGCCGGGCGCTGAAGCGCGTGCGCGAGGAAATGGGGCTGGATAACATCGAAATCATGGTGCCGTTCGTGCGCACGCCCGCCGAGGCCAGCCAGGTCGTTGATCTGCTGGCCGCCAACGGTCTGAAGCGCGGTGACAACGGGCTGAAACTCATCATGATGTGCGAACTGCCGGCAAACGCCTTGCTGGCTGACGAGTTCCTTGAGCACTTTGATGGCTTCTCCATCGGCTCCAACGACCTGACCCAGCTGACCCTGGGGCTGGATCGGGATTCGGGGATCGTGGCGCACCTGTTCGACGAACGTAACGACGCGGTAAAAAAATTGCTGGCCATGGCCATCCAGGCCTGCAAGGCGCAAGGCAAGTACGTGGGAATTTGTGGGCAAGGGCCATCAGATTACCCGGATTTTGCCAAGTGGCTGATGGAGCAGGGGATCGACTCGGTATCGCTCAACCCCGACGCGGTAATGGAAACCTGGCTGATGCTGGCCGGTGAAACGCGCGAGTAACGCTTTTGCGCTACCCTTAGTTTTTGGCTTCACCTCCGGTTTTATCCCGACCTTGAAGCGAATGCCCGGCCACGCGCCGGGCCTTTTCGTTATGTTGATCAGAGGAAATACACTATGCTGCGCTTTAAAAAACGTCTGGTGCCGTTGGGCATGCTGTTGCTACCGCTTGCGGCACTGGGGTTTGACTACCAAGCGCCGGCGATTAGCCCCGAATCGGCGTCGGGTTTTGAGGAAAAGCCCGGCTGGAGTGCGGAGTCCTTCGCCGTGTCGGCGGCCAACCCGCTGGCGGCAGACGCGGGCTACCAGATTCTGCAGGCGGGCGGCAGCGCGATTGACGCCGCGGTGGCGGTGCAGATGGTGTTGGCACTGGTCGAGCCGCAGTCGAGCGGCATTGGCGGCGGCAGCTTCCTGCTGCATTTTGACGGCCGCGAAGTGACCGCCTTTGATGGCCGTGAAACCGCGCCGACCGGCGCTGATGAAACGCTATTTCTCGATGCGCAGGGCGAACCGCTCGCATTTATGGACGCCGTGGCCAGCGGCCGTTCGGTCGGCGTTCCGGGCGCGGTCAAAATGCTGGAAAAAGCGCACGCCGAATACGGCAAGCTGGCGTGGAAGGCGCTGTTTATCCCAGCGATTACGCTGGCCGAAGACGGCTTTGAGGTGAGCGAGCGGCTGCACCAGAGCTTGGCGGACGATGAGCACCTGTCACGCAATCCGGCAGCCCGAGCGTTTTACTATACCGCTGAGGGCAATCCACTGGCCATAGGCGAGACGCTGGCCAACCCGGCGCTAGCGGCGATACTTGAAGACATTGCCGAGAACGGTAGCGACGCGTTTTATCAGGGGAGTGTCGCCCGCGATCTGGCTACGCGTGTGCAGTCCCACACGCGGCCGGGCACCTTGACGGCTGATGATCTGCAAAGTTATGACGCCAAGGTGCGCGAGCCTATCTGTACGCCGTGGCAGCAGTGGGTCGTTTGCGGTTTTCCGCCGCCATCGTCAGGCCACCTGACCGTAATGCAGATACTCGGCATGCTAGAGCAACAGCCGATGGCCGAGGCACCGTTGGATAACGGCGCGCCGAGCAGTGGCTGGCTGCACCATTTTCTTGAAGCCTCGCGCTTGGCGTTTGCCGACCGCAACCGCTACATCGGCGACCCCGCGTTTGTCGAAGCGCCCGGTGGCGACTGGCAAACCCTGCTGGCGCCGGCGTATCTGGATAGTCGTGCCGAATTAATATCGCCCGATAAAAGCCTGGGCGACGAGGTGGCGCCGGGCAAGCCGGGAGCGCTAGAGGTAAGTCTGGCGACATCGCCGCGCCAGCCCGAATACGGCACGAGCCATATAAGCGTTGTCGATGCCGACGGCGGGGCGATTGCCATGACCACCTCCGTTGAGCAGGCGTTTGGCTCGCGGATTCTCGCCGATGGCGGCACCGGGCTTGCCGGCGGCTACCTGCTGAACAACCAGCTGACCGATTTTTCGTTTACCCCGGAGGCGGACGGCAAGCCGGTGGCCAACCGCGTTCAGCCGGGCAAGCGGCCGCGCTCGAGCATGAGCCCGACGCTGATATTTGAGCACAACAGTGAGCACGAGGGCGAAAATGAACGTAAGTTTGGCGAGCTGGTGGCAAGCCTGGGAAGCCCCGGCGGGGCGGCGATTATTCCCTACGTGGCGCAAACGTTGGTGGCGCTGCGCGACTGGGGGTTGAACGCCCAGCAGGCGCTTGAGCTGCCCCACGCAGTGACGCTGGGAGGCGACGTGTATGTTGAACAGGGGCGCCTGCCAGATGCCACACAAGACGCGCTGCGCGAGCGTGGCCACACGCTTAGCGAGCGTGAATTGACTAGCGGGCTTGGCGTGATCGTCCGTCAGGAGGACGGCAGCCTGTTTGGCGGCGCCGACCCGCGCCGCGAAGGCACCGTAATGGGCGACTAGTTACGTGCCGATGTATTGTGTTGCGCCGGCGGGCCGACTACTGGCGCAGCCAGCTGTGCAGCTTGATCAGCAGCAGCCCGCCGTCGCTTAGCTTGCGGCGCTCGGCCAACAGTGCGGCCAGGCGTTCGGGGTAGTCGGTGATAATCGCATCCACGCCCATATCCATCAGCGTCGTCATGCGCTTGCGGCTGTTAACCGTCCAGGCGTGCATTTCGTAGCCGTAAGTGGCCGCCAGGCGCATTTCGTGTTCCGTAATGCGGTTTTGCCGCAACCCCAAGGCGTCAAAGCCGTGGCGATCAATTGTACCGGGAAGTACCAGCTGGGCGAACAATGTTGTGCGTAGCTCGGGGGCCAGCTCCTCAACCACCCTCACCAGTGACGGCGACATCGAGGCGATGCGCATTTCGGGCCAGGCATCAGGGTAGCCGCACTGGGCGTAGGCGCCTGCAGGCTCGGTTGCCTCTGCCCAGCAGGCGTAGCGGGTGTCGGTTTCTTTATTGAGTGTGGTGATCACCGAGTTGGCGAGCGCCCGCCCGTAGCCGGGCGACGGTTTGAGCTCAATCATGAGCGCCGCTTTGCTACGAGTAACCTCGAGGGCTTGGGCAAGCGTAGGGATGCGCTCGTCGCGAAAGTCATGGCCAAACCAGCCGCCGATGTCAAAGTGCGACAGCTCCTCGCGGGTCAAGTCGCTAAAATTGCGCGGATCCCCGGTCAGCCGGGCCAGGCTGCGGTCATGATAAATCATTACGTGGCCGTCGGCGCTCAGGCGCACATCGAGTTCGACGGCGTCGGCGCCATCCTGAATCGCACGCCTGAAGGCCGACAGGGTGTTTTCCGGCGCGCGTTTGGAGCTGCCGCGATGGGCAATGATGGTGACGTCGTCTTCAAGCTCAAAGCTATTGAGAATCCACCAGGCCTGGAGTACCGCCAGCGCGATGACGCCCAATTCGACGGCCCAGCCAAGCCGCCCTGCGTGAACGCCGGCTGGGGCGATCGGGCGCTGCTGTTGTTGGGCCAGCTGCATGTACAAACACGCCGAGAGCAGCGCGTTGAGCGCAATACCGGTAAACGTCAGGGCAAGCGTTAGCAGCACGTAGCCCGCGAGATAGGCCAGCATGGCCGGCAGCAGCACGCTATAGTGCTCGGGAAGCCACGCCAGCAGCGGGGTGAATAGCGCATTGAAGGCCAGCGTGGTGAGAATCGGCAGCGCAATGATGCCGGCCAGTACCAGCATGACGGCAGCGCCAATCGAGCGGTGCCAGCCACGGGTCAGCGCGACGCTGCGCGCAAGCGCGCGGTGGGGCGCTTCATGCTCCAGCGCGACCAGCGGTAGCGCCAGCAGCCAGCGTAAATACAGCCGGCCGGCAAGCCACACCCAGCCAAGCAGCAGCGGCAGAGCGCAGGCGATGAAATACCACAGCACCGGCGGGCGCACTGTTTGCAGATAGTAGGTATCAAGCCCCCCAAGCCAGGCATCGTATAGCCAGGCAATGCCCGCCATGAACGGTGCCACCAGCAAAAGATGGCTGCCCACCTGCAGTACGACCAGCCCGGCCAGCGCGGGCAGGCGACGCGTACCTAGCCACAGTGCTTCCAGCGCGAGGCGGTAGTGGCTCTGGTCGTGGCGGCTGGTGGCAACGTGCAGCATGCCTGCCTGCTGCCAATAAAGGATGCAAAAGGCCAGACCCTGGGCAGCGAGCACGCTGACAAGCCCCACGGGGGTAAAAAACAGTGCGACTAGTTTGTCGGCGGTGACCACGGCGGAGCCGAGTTGGGCAAACAGCGCGCGGGTCGCCCAGGCGATGCCCGGCAGCACCAGCGTGGAGGCCAGCAGGGTGAACAGCAGGTGAAAGGCGATTAGCGCGCGCAGGCGCTCGCGAAACGTGCGCAGTAGTGAAGCGCCGAGGTGTCTTAGTGGCTGCATGTTGGGCGGCACTTGAGGTCGTATTTGAAACGCTATGCGTGGCTATGAGAGTAACGCTTTATTTAAAGTTCAAGCGCCTGTTCGGCAATCAGGATGCCGTTATTGTCGGCGTAAAGCCAGTGGCCAGGGCGCACGCTGACGCCGGCGATATCGACGGTAATATCACGCGTACCTTCGCCGCGTTTGTGGCTTCTGCGCGGATGACTACCTAGCGCCTGCACGCCTAGCGCGATGCTTGAGAGTATATCCACGTCGCGTACGCAGCCATACATCACAATGCCCGCCCAACCGTTGTCGGCGGCTTTTTGCGCGAGCATGTCGCCGAGCATGGCGCAGCGTTTAGAGCCGCCGCCGTCGACCACCAGTACTGCGCCGTCGCCTGGCTCGCTCACCGCCTGTTTAACCAGGGAGTTGTCTTCAAAGCAAGTCACGGTGCGTACCGGGCCGGCAAAGGCATGTACGCCGCCAAAGTTGGTAAACAGCGGGGCGATGACGCTGACTTCAGGGTAAGCATCGCAGATGTCGGGGGTCACAATCGCATTAACGTTGGGTTGAGTCACAAATGGATTCCTCTAATAGCCGTTTGATCGGTAAGTTTCAGCATAAACCGCTTACATAGACAAGGCGCCCGTTGATTCTCCCTGTATTACGGGAGTCATCAAGAGGGGCGCGTGAGTAGGGTACTGCGTTAGCGGTGTTTATCTAATCCTGTGGTCTAGCCGTGTTGATTCAGGCCTGTTCGGTGACCGGAATCACATTTGAGGCGACGTTTTGGTATTCCTCGATTTCATTGAAGTTCATGTAGCGATAGATCTCACCGGCCAGCGCATCAAACTCGCTCATGTAGCGGCGGTAGTCGGCAACGCTTGGCAAGCGGCCTTCAACCGCGGCGACGGCGGCAAGCTCTGCCGAAGCGAGGTACACATTGGCCCCGTCACCCAAACGGTTGGGGAAGTTTCGCGTTGACGTGGACACCACGGTGCTCTTGGCGGCGACTCGCGCCTGATTGCCCATGCACAGCGAACAGCCCGGCATTTCCATGCGTGCGCCGGCGCGGCCAAAGATGCCGTAGTAGCCTTCTGCGGTCAGCTGGTGCTGGTCCATTTTGGTCGGCGGGGCGAGCCACAGACGGGTTTTCAAACTGCCGGCGGGTTGTTTTTCCAGCAATTTTCCCGCCGCGCGGAAGTGGCCGATGTTGGTCATGCACGAGCCGATGAAAACCTCATCAATTGTCTCGCCGGCCACCTCGGAAAGCAGGCGCGCGTCGTCGGGGTCGTTGGGCGCGCAGAGTACGGGTTCTTTGAGCTCGTCGAGGTCGATCTCGATCACCTCGGCGTACTCGGCGTCCTTGTCGGCGCGCATCAGACTGGGGTTATCCAGCCACGCCTGCATGCCTTGAATACGGCGCTCGATGGTGCGCGCTTCGCCGTAGCCGTTGCCGATCATCCACTTGAGCAGGGTGATGTTGGAACGCAGGTATTCGGCGACGCTGTCGTCGGACAGAGTGATCGTACAGCCGGCGGCCGAGCGCTCGGCGGAGGCATCAGAAAGCTCGAAAGCCTGTTCGGCGGTGAGGTCTTCAAGCCCTTCGATTTCCAGCACGCGGCCTGAGAAAGCGTTTTTCTTGCCCGATTTCTCAACGGTCAAAAGCCCCTGCTGAATCGCGTAATAGGGGATCGCGTGGACCAAGTCGCGCAGCGTCACGCCGGGCTGGCGCTGGCCCTTGAAGCGCACCAAAACGGACTCGGGCATATCCAGCGGCATCACGCCGGTGGCGGCAGCAAAGGCCACCAGCCCCGAGCCCGCCGGGAACGAAATGCCCATTGGAAAGCGGGTGTGGGAATCGCCGCCGGTGCCCACGGTGTCGGGCAGCAGCATGCGGTTCAGCCACGAGTGAATGATGCCGTCGCCCGGACGCAGCGACACGCCGCCGCGGTTCATGATGAAATCGGGCAGGGTGTGGTGGGTGTCCACGTCAACCGGCTTGGGGTAGGCGCTGGTGTGGCAGAACGACTGCATGACCAGATCCGCCTGAAAGCCGAGGCAGGCCAGATCCTTGAGCTCGTCCCGGGTCATTGGGCCGGTGGTGTCCTGCGAGCCCACGGTGGTCATCTTGGGCTCGCAGTACATGCCGGGGCGCACGCCGTTCAGGCCGCACGCCTTGCCCACCATCTTCTGTGCCAGGGTAAAGCCTTTGCCAGTATCCGCGGGCTGCTCGGGCAGGCGAAATACCTCAGACGCTTCAAGCCCCAGCGATTCGCGCGCTTTGGTGGTCAAGCCGCGGCCGATGATCAGCGGAATCCGCCCACCGGCGCGCACTTCGTCCAGCAGCAGCTGGGTTTTCAGTGCAAAGGTGGAGACCACTTCGTCGGTGCCGTGGCGGCATACCTTGCCGGCGTAGGGGTAAACGTCGATCACGTCGCCCATGGCCAGCTGGTCGACGTTCATCTCGATGGGCAGCGCGCCCGAGTCTTCCATGGTGTTGAAGAAAATCGGCGCGATGTTGCCGCCAAAGCAGAAACCGCCGGCGCGCTTGTTGGGCGCGTAGGGAATATCGTCGCCGAAGAACCACAGGACCGAGTTGGTGGCTGACTTGCGCGATGAGCCGGTACCGACCACATCGCCGACATACACCACCGGAAAATCGGTGGCCTTGACGTCGTTAATCTGAGTGAGCGGGCCGGTCTCGCCCGGCTTTACCGGCTCGATGCCCTCGCGCGGGTTTTTCAACATGGCGTTGGCGTGCAGCGGAATATCCGGGCGCGACCACGCATTAGGCGCGGGGGAAAGATCGTCGGTGTTGGTTTCACCCGGTACCTTGAACACGGTCAGGGTGATTTTTTCCGCTAGCGCCGGCTTGGAGAGGAACCATTCGGCATCGGCCCAGGACTGCATGACGTCTTGCGCGACTTTATGGCCTGCGCGGGCGCGCTCTTCCACGTCGTGAAAGGCGTCAAACATCAGCAGGGTGTGCTTGAGCTGTTCGCCGGCTTCACGGGAAAGCGTCTCGTTGTCCAGCAGCTTGACTAGCGAGGCAATATTGTAGCCGCCCTGCATGGTGCCCAGCAGCTTGACGGCATGTATCGGGTCAATCAGCGCCGAGCTGGCGTCCCCCGTGGCGATGGCGGTGAGAAAGCCAGCCTTGACGTAGGCGGCTTCATCGACGCCTGGCGGAATACGGTGGGTGATCAGGTCTAGAATGAATTCTTCTTCGCCTGCCGGCGGGGTTTTTAACAGCTCCACCACGTCGGCTGCTTGCTCAGCGTTCAAAGGCTTGGGCGGAATCCCTGCAGCGGCGCGTTCGGTGACATGGTGACAGTAGGCTTCAAGCACGGTGGACCCTCTTTGTGGCGTTGGAAGGCGCGGCTGTGCGAATACTGTTTAAGGCACAGCCGAGCATGCGCGCTGCGGCGCAACTGGATGGCAATATTTTACGGTAAATTGTTGACAATGTTAAGCGAGCGGCGTCATGGCGGCATTGCACTTTGGAGGCAGAGCGTGGTGTAAAATATCACCACGCGGGTTCTCGGGTCGCGGCGGGTGTGATTCCGTGAACGCCGCGTTACCATAGTGTTAAATCGCCGCTTAAAATGACAGCCTAACACTACCGTCTGACATCCTATGCTTGGCAGCAACGACCGGCATCAACGCTGGTTAATGGTGCACAACGGCCTTTTTGCCTCGGGTAACCGTATATGACACGACCTGCAACACCCTCATCCGCCACCCCTTCGTTCGTACCGACGCCTGCCGGGCACGGCATCAGCGCCGATGAGCTGCTGCCCGACAGCCTGCTGGATTTTCTCGCGTGCGAAACGCCCCAGGCCTGGCTTAGTTGGGCGCTAGAGCACCCTGAAACGCTGCTGATCGACCATGCCCAGTGCGAAAAAAAGGCCGCTTCCACGGCAATGAACCTGCTCTACCGTTACGTTAACCAGCCGCTGTTGTTGAGCAAGATGTCTCAGCTCGCGCGCGAAGAGCTTCTGCACTTTGAGCAAGTGGTCACGCTGATGGAAAAACGCGGTGTGACGTACCGCCATCTCAGCGCCTCGCGCTACGCTGGGGAGCTGCGTCGCCACGTGCGGTCCAACGACCCGGAGCGGCTGATCGATGTGCTGATTATTGGTGCGCTGATCGAGGCGCGCAGCTGTGAACGCTTTGCTCGGCTGATTCCCTATCTTGACGAGGAGCTGGCGCGATTTTATCGCACGCTGGTGAAGTCGGAAGGCCGCCACTTTGAAGACTATCTGCTGTTGGCAGAAAAGCAGACAGCCGAGCCGCTTGACGAACGCATCGCGTTTTTCGTTGCGCGTGAGGCGGAGTTGATATGCTCTGCCGATACCGATTTTCGTTTTCATAGCGGCGTGCCCGCCTAGCCCATCGATTATCCCAGCAGGATCTCCACCATGCGCGATGCTTGTGAGTCTGACCAGCTTGTCCTTTTAGGGCATTTTTCGCTCACCCTTGATCAAGGAGCGCTGACCCAGTTCAGCTATGACAAGGTTAAGGCGCTGCTGGTTTATTTGCTGTTGCACCGCCAACCGGTCAGCCGTGCGGCGCTGGCCGAGCTTTTGTGGCCGGATCAGGGCGTATCGTCGGGGCGCACCAATCTGCGTCATGCGCTGCACTGCCTGCGCCATGCGCTTGGGGTGCGCGCCGATGACGTGCTAAGCGTGTCGCGCCAGACGATCGCCTTTACGCTACCCGGCGATTGGCAAATAGATTTGCACCGGCTGGAGGCGCTGCTCGACGGCCCGCGGGATCTGGTAACTCTTGATGCCGTGCTGGCGTGCTACCGGGGTGAGCTGGTTGAAGAGTTGCAGCTGGTTAATTGCGCGGCGTTTCAACGCTGGCTGGTACAGGTGCGTAACGAGTGGCATCAGCGGGTCGTTCGCTTTGCCGAGCAGGTGCTGGGCACGTACGACAGCGTGCCGGACGGCGTTCTGGAAACCCTTATCAGCCGTTTTTCCGGCTATGGGCCGTTTCACCAGCGACTGGTGAAGCAGCTGGCCGAGCAGGGGAAGACAGCGGCGGCTCACGCGCAGTATAACGCCTATTTGCAGCTGCTGGCGCTATCTGGTCAGCAGCCCGAACCGAGTTTTTTGCAGCTGGCAAGCTACTGGTCAGACGGCGAGACTGATCTGCGCGCGATGACGCCCAAGGGTGCCTATTCGCGCGCCCTTGCCGTCGGCAGCGCTCCCCTGCGCGAAGATGAAATCGAGCTGCGTCAGCTATCGGTGATGGCCATCCGCTTAACGCTTGAAGGCGAGTGGCAGGATCGCGGGGCGATACAGCGCTGCCTGACGCTGCAGCTGGAGCTGCTGCGCTGGCTAGAGCAGCAGTGCCATCACTTGGGCGGTTTTTGGCTGCCTGGCGCCACCGGCGGCCTGGGGCTGGCGTGTTTTGGTACTCACGGGCCGGCACACCAGCTGGCCGAACTGGTCGCCCTTTATGAGCACTGCCGCCATGCGTTACCCCAAGAGGCCGCGCGCTATTGGGCCGGTGACGGCGAACCGCCGCATTTTGCGCTTGCCGCCGGCCTGCACAGCGGGCGCGCGGTGTATTTACCCGAGCGCCAGCTGGCCGATCCGCTGGGGCAGGTGACGCAAATGTCGCTTGAGCTGATGAGCGCCGCTGAAGGCAGCGAGCTGGTGATTTCCCAAGAGGCAAGCCAACACATGCCACCGGCGCTCGATTTGCAGCCGCGGCTTGCCTCACGGCTGGTGGCAAGCGACGGCCGGGTACGCCTGCGGGCGCTGGCGCTGGGGCAGAGCGAAAGTGGGCGAGGTGCCACGCCGCCTAGCCTTGTGGGGCGCGAAACCGCGCTGCGTAAGCTGCGTGATGCGCTGTCGCGCGCCGGCATCGGGCTGCGTCAGAGCGTGATGGTGAGCGGGGCTGCCGGAATGGGTAAGTCGGCGCTGATGGTGGGCTTTCGTCAGCTTGAACTGAGCCGCGGCGTCTCGATTTGCTGGCAGCCCACCACGCGCCTTTCAGTGCTTGAGCCCTACGGCATAGCGCGCGGCCTGATCGCTTGGTACTGCGAGGCGCGCCCTGATGCGGCGCATCTGCGGACCCTACAGCACCGGCTGAATATGCCGGTGTTGGACAGTGCCCGCCAGCAGCGCCTGGAAGAAGCGCTCGGTGCGCGCGAGGCTCAGGACGCGGCGCGGTTGACCCAAGGTGGTGAAGCCACCGAGCTTGTGGTGGCGCTGGTGCACCGGTTAGTTGAACACATCGCCAGCGAGGGCACGCTGGTGCTGATGATCGACGACGTGCAGTGGGTCGATGAGCCGTCGTTCAAGGTGCTCGCCGGTCTACAGGCACGCCTGCCCATCAACACCGCCTTTATGCTGGTAGCAAGCCATCATGGGCGCGAATCATTACCCGTCAGGCTGCACTGGGATCAGCAGGTGGCGCTTGGCCCGCTGGATGCACTGCAGTCGTCGCGGCTGTTGTCGCTTCTCTCAAGGCGTTATCGCCTGCATTTGAGCCCGCGGCTGCGTAATCAGGTGGTTGAGCGCTGCGACGGCGTGCCACTGTATTTACAAGAAATCTGCCGGCGCTTGGATATAGATCGGCGCGAAGGCCGCGCGGTGCAACTTGATGCGCTGCCTAACGGTATTTTCGGTTTGCTGGCCAGCCGTATCGATCAGCTGGGCGGTGATCGCGAGGTGGCGCACGTGGCCGCGATGCTAGGCCGGCGCTTTCGTCTGGACTTTCTGGCAGCGTGCAGTGAGCTTGAGCCGGCGGCGCTGAGCCGAGCGCTTGAGCAGATGCTCAAGCTGGAGATCATCGAGCCGGCAGGTGATAAATCGGGCACCATTAAAGAGTACCAGTTCAGCCACCAACTGCTGCAGGAGGCCGCCTATCTGTCGTGCCCGCGCGATGTGCGCACGCGGCTTCATCAACAGGTAGTCACGCTGATCGAGGAGCGTTTTCCGGTGTGGATCAGCCGCCACCCGGGCGATTTCGCCGTGCACCTGAGCCGCAGCGGCCACGATGCCCGCGGCGCGCGTTACTTTGAACTCGCTGCCCGGGAAGCGCTTAAAGTCAGCGCTAACCGCACGGCGCTGCGTATGGCGGATTCAGGGCTGGAAAGCCTTGAGCGCGTCGGGCACGAACCGGAGCGTTCCATCAGCCTGCTCACGGTGCGCGGCCAGGCGGCGTTCGCGCTTGAAGGCCACGGCTCGCCCACGGCGCTCGAGAGTTTTGAACGCGCGCGTAAGCTACTGCGCGAGGCGCAGGGCGGGAGCGCTGATCTGGTCGATCCGGCAGCGGTCTTTCTGGTCAAGTGGGGGCTTTGGGTCGCGCGTAGCCAACGCTACGAGCATGCTGAAGCCTTTGCGTTGGTCGCCACACTTGCCGAGCTGGCCGCGCAGCTGAAAGACCCGCGTTATTGCCGGCTGGCGGACTATGCCCGTGCCCACTGCGAGTACTGGTCGGGGCACGTCGAAACAGCGCACCGCCAGCTGGAAACGCTTGACCCGCTCAACACGCCAATGCTGATCGAATGGCTACCGTTTTCTGACCACCCCCAAGTCACCGCCGCCTGCATTCACGGCTGGGCGCTGTGCCTTCGCGGTGATTATTCACACGCCGAACGCCAGATCGCCGGGGCGATACGCTTGGCCGAACAGATCAATCATCCCGGCACGCTGGCGATGGCCTTTTTGGTGGGGGCAGCGCTCTATCGCCAGCTGGGGCACGTGCACATGGCTCGGCGCCATGCCGAAAAAGCGGCGGCCATATCCAACACGCCCGATTTGGCGCTGTGGCAAATATCGGCGCAGGGCGTGCTTGGCTGGCAAAAGGCGTTGGGTGGCGATGCCCAGGGGCTCGGCGAGCTTGAGCAGTGTTTGGAAAAAATGGCGGAGCTAACTGGTTTCGAGCGCTATCTGCGCCCGGTGCTCTGGTATACCGACGCCTGTCTGGCGCTGGATAAGCTTGACGCGGTGGAGGGCTATCTCGATCAGTGTCTGGACATTGCACTTGAGCGAAACACGTTGTTTCTGCCCGAGTTGGCCCTTCAGCTGGCCTACGTGCGCGAACGCAAGGGCCGTCCGCTGGAAGATATCAAGGCGCTTGCGTGCCTGGCGATGACCCAGGCGCGCAAGCAGGGCAACCGGCACCAGGAGTTGGCCGCGCTCGAACTGTGGCTGACGCGCATTGCGCCGGATGACGGCGCGGCGTTGGCCGAGTTCCGGCGCCTGCTGGGCGATGTGCAGCATAGCGATGCGCCGGTATGGCTACGCTGGATGAGCCTTGGCGACCGCCGCCTGGCGGCTGGAAAGTTAGCGTTGGAACGTTAGCGGGTAAGCGTTTCCAGTTCGGTTAGCGTATCCAGCGCCTCGTGGCGCTGCGTCCCACAAATCTCGGCGTCGTAGTCAAACTGACGGCATACGGCCGGGCGGCGGGGATCGCCAAACAGGCGACAGAGATTATTCGTATCGAGCTGCACGCAGCGCTCGCCCGCCGGTTTGCCCTCTGGCATGCCGGGAATCGGCGAAGTAATTGACGGCGCAATGCAACAGGCACCGCAGCCGGCGCGACACCCGGCTTGAGCGCTGGGTTCGGTGTGGAACACGTCGCCCACGGCGCTAAGGCGTGTTGGCATGCTGCGCCTGCGTCTCTGAAGGTTGGGGTAAATAGCCGAGCGGATCGGTCACGCCGTTGGCGGCAAACGCGTCGAGCCGTTCACGGCAGCTGGCGCACCGGCCGCAGGCCTGCTCACTGCCTTCGTAGCACGTCCAGGTATCGGCGTAGTCAAGCCCCATGGCTAGACCGTCGCGCAGAATCTCGGCCTTGGTGGCGTTCAGATAGGGCGCGTGTATCTCGACCGCCTCCAGGTTGGCAAGGCCGGCGGCGTGGCGCATGGCCTCGACAAACGCGGGGCGACAGTCGGGGTAGAGCTCGTGATCACCGCCGTGGGCGCCGTAGTCCACGCGATCCGCGCCGATATTGACCGCCTTGGCAATGGCCAGTGAGAGTAGAATCATGTTGCGATTGGGCACCGCGGTTGAGGCAAGGTTGTCGCTGGCGTAGTCGCCGTGGGGCATGGGCTGCGCGGCGTCGGTCAGCGCCGAGCGGTCGATCAGCCCGTGAATGGCGCGAATGTCGACCACCTGATGCGGTACGGATAGCGCGTGGCAGACGTGCCGCGCAGTATCCAGTTCGCGCACGTGGCGCTGGCCGTAGTCAAACGACAGCGCATGAACGCAGCGGCCTTCACGCAGCGCGCGGTGCAATACGGTAAAAGAATCCATTCCACCTGAGTAGATGACTACGGTGGCGTTAGCGGTAGACGGTGTCGGCATGTAGAGTCCTCTGGCGGAGAATTTGTTGGCCCGCAAACGGGCGTGTCCGGGATCCGGTCCGGAATGCCGGCAGTTTACGCCAGCCGGGCAGGCCTGAAAAGACAGCATCTGGAAAGCTCCGGTCGCGCTTGGTAGTGTTGTCCGGCGTCGTCAGACGCTTTATCCCAGTGATTATCAGCCGGAAGCCACCCATGGCCACCATTGAACATAGTGAAGTTGTCAGCGCCAGCCCCGACCGCGTCTTTGCGCTGCTGCGCCGGGTCGAAGATTTTGCCGACTATTCCGATTTGATCGAGCGTATCGAACCGCTAGGGGACGAACGCTATCGTTGGCACGTACATGCGCTAAAAATGGACTGGACGTTTGACGTCGCGGTGGTTGAGGCCACAGCGCCGACAACGCTTGCCTGGGAGTCGCTTAGCGGGGTGAAAAACCAGGGGCGCTATCAGCTGAAAGGCGTTCCCCAGGGCACCGAAGTGACCCTGACGTTGAGCTATCAGATTGGCAATCGGCTGATGGAAAGGGCGGTTAGCCGGGCGGCGACACCGCTGGTGGGCAAGGTCAGCCGGCAAATCCTTGAGCGGGTGGAAGCCCGGCTGAACAATGAGCGCGGCTAGCCGGCGCTGCGCTCACCGACCCACGCGGTCATGAATGCGGTGCGGCGCCTATCGTTATCAAGCGGCAGTGCCAGCAGGTGGACAAGCTTGGTATAGGCCGCTTCTGGCGTCATATCGCCGCCTGACAGCACGCCGGCTTTAGCCAGCCTCTGCCCGGCGGCGTAGGTGCCCATGTTAACGCTGCCGCGTGGGCACTGGCTGACCGCGGCAATAAGCTTGCCCTGATCGTTGGCTCGTTTGAGCACGTCCACCAGCGCCGGATCATCGGCAATATTACCCGCGCCCCATAGCTGTAGAAGCGCGCCTTTGACCCGCTGATCGCCAAGCCAGGCGTCAAGCTGCCAAGCGGGCATGCCCGGCCAAAACGCGATGCGCACCACCTCTCCCTGAGCGACTCGGCGGTAATCAGCGGGCGTGCTGTCAGTGGGTAGGCCGTCACCAGGCGCATAGAGTCGCGGCTCATCCAGGCACTCGCCAAGCGGCGGGGCGTTGGGGCTGATAAAGGCATCGACGGCGCTGGCGTGCTGTTTGGTCGCGCGGGCGCCGCGTAGCAGGCGGCCGGCAAAGTAGACGGCTACGTCGCTAAGCGCTGGCTCCATGGCAAAGCGCAGGGCGCCGTAAAGATTATCCAGCGCGTCGCTGTCCGGTGCTTCAAGCGGGTGCATGGCGCCGGTGACGACGACCGGCCGATCGATGCCACGTAGCTGAAAGGCAAGGCTTGCCGCTGTCCAGCTGAGCGTGTCGGTGCCGTGTACGACGACCACGCCGGTGTAGTCAACATGGCGCGCGCGGATGTCGTCGGCGAGTGCGTGCCAGTCGAGCGGCGTCGTGGAGCTTGAGTCGATCAACGGCGAATAGCTGATGACGTCCACGGCGGGCAGTGTCTGACGCTTTTTCGCGGACAGGGTGTCAAGGGCGCGGTTCATGCGGGCAGCAAAGTCGCCGCCCGGCGCCAAGCCATCGGGGCTCATCCGCATACCGATGGTGCCACCGGTATAAATCACTAGAACACGTGCTGTCAGCGGCGCTGAGGGTGCTGTTTGTGTGCCCACGGCGAACTCCTGAGATGTCGCTATTGGCGTTAAGTGTGCATAGCGTTAGGCGTGCTTAGTAGCGGAATACGACGAGCTTGCCTTCCTTCTCGTCCATCCGCTGATTGCGCCCGGCAAAAAAGGCCGCGCAGCTGCAGATGCCGATAATAGTCAGCAGCATCCAGGTGATTTGTGGCACGCTGGCATCGGCCTGTAGCAGAAGCCCGACCAGAAAGGGGCCGACTGAGGCAATCATATAGCCACCGCCCTGCACCAATCCGGAAAGCTGACCGGAAAGCTTTGACGTCGTAGTACGCAAGACCAGCAGACTCAGCGCGAGGCTAAAGCCACCGCCTTGCCCCAGCCCCAAGAGCACAGCACCCGGCCACTTCAGCGATAGCGGCGCCAGCAGCAAGAGCGTAAGCCCGGAGGCTGAGAGCACTTGCATACCCATCAGCGCGAGGCGCTGGTCGCGGCCAAAACGGGCGATCCAGGGCGCGGCGAGGGCAAAGATGACCTGGCACATGATGGAGATAGCCATGGTCCAGCCGGCGGCTTCCTCTGTATAGCCCCGACCCACCAGCAGCGTGGGGAGCCAGCCAAACACGATGTAGGCCATGGAAGATTGTAGCCCCATGAACAACATGACATGCCAGGTTAAAGGCTGGCTTAATAGTCGCATTGCACTGCTGCCATGCACCGTTGCCGGCGCGGTGTCGGTGCGTGTCGGCATGTTGAAATGCCACAGCACCAGCGCAAACAGCGCCAGCAGAGACCAGCTCATCAGGCTGGCCTGCCAGCTGCCCAAAAGCTTAGTCAGCGGAACGCTCAGGCCGACACCGAGCGCACCGCCAAGGCATAGCGCCATGGTGTAAAGGCCGGTCACCAGATCGGCGCTGCCCGGCAGCTCACGCTTGACCAGCGCCGGCAGCAGCGTGCCGGACAGGCCGATACCAGCGCCTGCCAGTATGGAGCCGAGATAGAGCGCGCCGGGCAATGGAAAGCCGCGCAGGATAAGGCCGCCGGCCAATATGATCAGCGCTACGCTAAGTGTACGTTCGCTGCCCAGGCGATTGGCAAGTGAGGGCGCCAGCGGTGCTGCCAAGCCCAAAAACAGCACGGGGAGGGTGGTCAGAATGCCTGCCTGAGAGGCACTGAGTCCGGCCATCTCCTGTAGTCGTGTCAGCAGCGGCGCCACGGATGACAGCGCCGGGCGCAGATTGAGCCCGACAATAAACACCAAGAGCAAAAAGGTGACGGAACGGCGTGGTGACATGGGCAAGCTTATTTAAGGTGGGGACGCAAATCACCGCGGACGGCATCCAGCAGCGTGATGAAGTGGTAGTCATGATCGGCATCAACGCAGTCAACCTGAACGCTGGTGCGCATGCCTTTCTCCATGTGCACGCGGTCAAATATCTCCAGGGTGACCTTGCGCGCAGGCTTGTCGCCGGGGGCGATAATGCCATCTTCCAGGGTAAAAGTTTCCAGTAGAGTGGCGCGTACCCGGGCCTGTTCGCCTTCACTTAGCAGGCGGCGAATAAACAGCCAGCCTTCGCACACCAGCGCTTCACCGCTATCATCGCGGGTGCGCAAAAAAAGCGTGCGATAGCAGGCGCCTTCCGTGGCGGCCTTTTCTGCCATGCTGCGGTAGGCTTGCATGACCTGTTTGGAGGACGCATGGGCATCTTCCAAGCGCTGGACAATACCCGAATGCTCTCGGCTCAGCTGTTCCTGGCGCTGAAACGTGAGCCAGCGGCGGTAATCGGCAATTAGTTTAGACGACGCCATAGTCACTCCACGGTGAGTCAATATTAGGGTGGCCCGCCTATCTATTAGCGGGCTTAACATCGCATAGTATGCGGATTGGCGCTAGCCACGCTCTGATGACGAGCGCTGCCGATTACGGCTGTTCGGCTTGCGCGTGCGGCCAGGCTTTGCTGCGCGGTTGGCATCGCGCGGTGGGCCAGATCGACGGCCGTTTTCAATCGGCTGGGCGACGGCGTTGGGATCTGGCTCAAAGCCAGGTTCAACGCGGCGTTCAGGCGAGGTTTTGATCACACGCTCAATGTTTTTCAGCAGCTGGGCTTCGTCAATGCAGACCAGCGAGATCGCTTCGCCCTGGCTGCCGGCGCGACCAGTACGGCCGATGCGGTGAACGTAGTCTTCAGCAACGTTGGGGAGGTCAAAGTTGACGACATACGGCAGCTGGTGAATATCAATACCGCGTGCGGCAATGTCGGTCGCCACCAAGACTTGCAGGTCGCCGCTTTTAAACGCCCCTAGCGCTCGTGTTCGCGCGCCCTGACTTTTGTTGCCGTGTATGGCCATGGCCGGGATGGAACGCTTGGAAAGCTGTTCCGCCAGGCGGTTGGCGCCGTGCTTGGTGCGGGTGAAGACCAGCACTTGATACCACTTGTGCGTTTCAATCAGGTGGGCAAGCAATTCACGCTTTTTCTCGCGGTCGACCTGATAAACGGTCTGCTCGATTTTTTCTGCGGTGGTATTGCGCTGCGCCACTTCGATGAGCTTCGGGTCATTCAGTAGCTGTTTGGCCAGTGCCTGAATATCGTTGGAGAACGTGGCTGAAAACAATAGGTTCTGACGCTTGGATGGCATCAAGCGTAACAGGCGTTTGATGTCGTGGATAAAGCCCATGTCGAGCATGCGGTCCGCTTCGTCGAGTACCAGTACTTCCAAGCGGGAAAGGTCGACATGGCCTTGCTGTTGTAAATCCAGCAGCCGGCCGGGCGTGGCAATGAGAACATCGACACCGCGCTTAAGCGCCTCAACCTGCGGATTTTGCCCCACGCCGCCAAAAATGATCTGCGTGCGCAGCGGTAGCTTGGCCCCGTAGGTGGCAATGCTTTTTCCCACCTGAGCGGCTAGCTCGCGCGTGGGCGCAAGCACCAGTGCCCGCACCTGGCGGCTGGTGGCACGCTTGCCCTGGCTCAGGCGCTGCAGCAGCGGCAGACCAAAACCTGCTGTTTTGCCGGTGCCCGTTTGGGCACTAGCCAGCAGGTCGTGACCTTCAAGCACGGCAGGAATCGCCTGCGCCTGAATAGGTGTCGGTGTGCTATAGCCTTCGGCATTGATTGCATCAAGCAGTTCGGCCGATAAGCCAAGATCAGAAAAATCCATAGTGTCTCCGCACGGCGACCGGAAAGATTGCCGTGTGATAAAACGCCAGCGGCAAACCGCTAAGCGCAAGATAAATGTTAAAGCGTCGCGTTATTTACGCAGTGGCGCATCATAACACGGCGCGCTGGATCGCGGCGGCAATGTCTTGGGTCGCTTTTTCAAAGCTTTGCCCGAGTGCACGTACCAGCGCCGGATAGCCGTCATCCTCCAGCGCGGTCTGGGCGTGGAAGCTCGCCATGTGTATCAGGCGGTCTTGTTCGTCACGCAGCTGCCATTGCCCACTTACTAGCGCATAGCCGTCGTAGCGCCCCTGAAACTGGTCAACGCTTAGGTGCAACGACAGCGCGCTGTCGTCACCGGACTTGCCCTGAAGCACACGCCAGTTCAGCAGCTCGCGGGACAGGTGTGCTTGCAGGCTGCGTGCCAGCTGCTGATCCAGGCCTTCCGCCCACTGGCTGTCGCGCGCCTCGCGCAGCTCGATATCATCCAGCTGCATGACGATACCGTCTACATCAAGATAATGAGCCAGGCGCAATCGTGCGATTTCAAGCGTGGTGCTTGGCGCGTTGGGCGCGGTCGGCGCGATATTCGGCAGCAGGTAGCGCGTTGGCGGTGTTACCGTGCCGGCGCAGCCGCTCAGTCCAAGGCTAAGCAGCATCAGCGCGGCGGTGACAAACGGTAAACGCTGAAGGACGGACATGGCATTTCCTTTTTATGTGGCTCTTGAATGTTGGCGTTTTCCGGCATGGCGCTAGGGAGCTGCCGGCGCACGCGGCACGGGATCGGTCGTGTCAAGATTATCAAACAGTAAAGCCCGCGGGTTCTCGTTCAGCGTTTTCGTGAGCGGCTGCAAATCGCGCAGCAAACGCTCGATACGATCCATGGTAGAGAGTATATCTTGATACGCCGGTGAGCTCGGTGACAGCCCCTCTAGCGTGGTACGCAGCTCTTTGAGCGTGGCATTTAAATTGCCGCCAATTTCTTGGGTCTCGGGATCGTCAAGCAGGCGATTAAGCGATTCAGATACCCCCTTAACCTCATTGAGCGTGGCCTCGGCTGCCTGCATGTTGCGATCCAGACCAGTTATCAGCGGGTCAACGTCAAGGCCGTTGAGTTTATCTAGCAGTGCTGTGATCTGCGCTTGAATTTGCGCAAATCCGCCGGTAGCGGTGGGGAAGACACGAACGTCAGAGAACGTTTCAGCGGCATAGCTATCGCTGGATTCCTCCTGAAAATTCAGGTCGACGAACAGCGCGCCGGTCAGCAGGTTGCCATTTTTGAGCGTTGCGCGAAGGCCAATATCAAAGAGGTTCTCGAAACGCGTTTTCCATTCATCCAGGTCAATATTTGCATTAGGCACGCCCAGGCGTTGGGGCTCAATGCGCACCAGCACAGGAATAGCAAAGCTTGAGCGCGAGTTCGGCTGCGGGGCGGTAAAGTTCCAGGGGACTGACGCCACGGTGCCTACGCGCACGCCGCGGAATTCCACCGGCGCGCTTTTTTTCAGGCCGCGTACCGTATCGTCCACCAGCAGAACGTATTCGATATAGCGATCAAAAGTGCCTTGTCGCGCGCTGTCTTCATCGGCATACAGGCTGAAGCGGGTGTTGGACGCCACCTTCTGACCCATGGGTAAATCGGCGGGCACGCCAAACGTCACGCCACCGCCTAGCAGAGCTTCAAGTGATTCCAGGTTAACCCGTATGCCGTCAGCATCCAGGCGGAAATCGACGCCGCTGGTGTTCCAAAAGCGTGTGTTATCGGTGACCAGGCTGGCGTAGGGTTTTTCGATAAAAATATGATGCGATACCTGACGTTCCTCAGGGTCAAAATTGACTTCTTCTACGCGTCCCACGGTATAGCCTTGATAAGACACCGGGTCGCCCACTTTTAATGAGTTGCCCAGCTGGCTGACAAGTCTGAGCTGCAAACCGGCAACGCCCGCCTGTGCCACCGGGGGTACATCGCTTACCTTGAAATCGCGCTGAAACTCATCCGAGCTGCCGGGTTCCAACTGTATATAGGCGCCGGAAAGCACGGTGTTAAGCCCACTGATGCCTTCGCGACCAATGCGCGGCTTGACCACCCAGAAGCGGCTGTCTTCGGTGAGCATATCTTCGGCTTCAGGGTGAATACGTGCGCTGATAACGGCGTTGGATAGGTCGTCGGAAAGCTGCACGCTTTGTACCTGACCGACTTCCACGTTGCGCGTGCGAATTAGGGTTTTGCCGGCTTCGATGCCTTCGGCGTTGTCCATGGTCAACCTGACCAGAGTGCCGCGGCTGGTATAGTTGTCGTATATCAGCCACATGCCGATAGCGATGGCGATCAGTGGAATAATCCAGATGGGCGAGAGCCTGGCCTGTGTCGAGGCTTTGGCGCGGTCCAGCCTGGGAGAGTGTGAAGGCTCTTCCTCTGAGTGTGGGTTATGCGGTGTTTCGTTAGCCATCAACAATTCCCTGGGAGGCTGTGTGTGGAGGCGCGGTGCGGGGCAGTGGCTGATCCCATATCAGGCGCGGATCAAAAGACATCGCTGCCAGCATAGTGAGCACAACGACGGCGCCGAAGGCCAGTTCGGCGGGGCCGGGGCTGATCGACATCAGCGCGCCGGCGCGAATCAACGCAACGAGTATCGCCACGACAAATACATCCACCATCGACCAACGGCCGATAAATTCGGTAATGCGATACAGCACGGTGCGGCTGTGAGGGTGAAGTGTGTGGTTACGGTTGACGACAAAGCATAGCCAGCTCAGCGCAAACAGCTTGCCGACCGGCACCATAACGCTGGCGATAAAGATAACGATGGCAATGGGCCATGAGCCTGTTTGATAAAGCTCTATCACACCTCCGATGATGGTCGAAGATGAGGTTTGTCCCAAGCTTGTCACGTTCATTATCGGATACAGATTCGCCGGAATGTACATGACGGCAGCGGCCACTAAAAGCGCCCAGGTGCGCTGCAGGCTGTGCGGGCGGCGCGCGTGCAAACGCTCATGGCAGCGTCGGCAGCGGTTTTTTTGCCCGGCATGCAGACGGCTGATCAGCCCGCAGGTGGGGCATCCGGTAAGATTCTGCGCGGCCGCACTAGCCGCTGTTTGTGTGCCTTCAGGCGCGAGCGGCTCTCCGTCTAGTGAAAACCACATCCAGTCGGCATCCAGGGACTGGCTGGTAAGCAGTAGCAGGGAGGCGAAAACGCAAAATGCCCAGAACGACAGGCCTAGCGATATCTGGGCAAGACCGGCGATTTTGATCAGGCTGACCAGCGCGCCGATAATAAACACGTCGGCCATCATCCACGGTGTAAGGTGCGCTAGGGCGCGTGCAATATCGCGACTAAACGGTAGGGGGCGATGGCGCATGAGCCCCGGTTGTAGCCACATAACGGCAAGCAAGTAGCAGGCCGGCAGTACAATAATCGTCATGATGACAACAACGGCGACAATCGGCTGATGAAAGTCGATCAGCGAAGTGGCGGTCTGCGGCAGCTTGATACGGTTACTGACGCCGCTTACGCTAAAGCTGATAAAGGGAAAGGAAACGGCGGCCAGCAAGGCGACAAAAGCTGCAATGGCAAGCGCCATGCTGCGCTGCGCAGGATAGTGATGGCGCCGCACTAGCGTGCATTCGCAGCGTGGGCAGGCGGCTTTCTCACCCGGGCTGAGAGGCGGCAGCGCACAGACCCAGTCACATTCATGGCAGGCGCGTAGCCGCCGACGCTGGGTGCGGACTTCGGGAGGAGAGCGGTCTACTAACGGCGCCTGGTTAGTGAGTGTAGGCCGCTTGAGCAAGCGATAATTGATCAATCCTCATCCTTTCATTGGAAGCTTTGACGCATAAAGCCAGTGTAGGCGTGTTGGGGTGGAGGTTTCTGAGCCGCGGCTGGCATGCACACGTGAGACGGTTTTCTTGATGCCTGATGTGTTGCTTGACCCACTCAGCCGCTTCAATAACGATGCAGCGGCGATAGTACCCAGATAATCTCTCGAAGGAAACGTTATGTTGCTTCCCGTCCTTGCAGTTGTGGCCGGCCTGGTTTTATTGATTTGGAGTGCCGATAGGTTCATCGAAGGCGCAGCGGCAATGTCACGCTGGCTAGGGTTGTCACCACTTCTGATCGGCATGCTGGTTATCGGTTTCGGTACTTCAGCACCCGAAATGATGGTGTCAGTGCTTGCCGCTTTGCAAGGAAGTCCGGGGCTTGCCGTGGGCAATGCCTATGGCTCCAATATTGCCAATATCGGCCTGGTGTTGGGCTCTGTTGCGCTTATCTCACCGCTTGCCGTGCATTCCAGCGTTATTCGCAAAGAGATGCCGGTGCTGATGGTGGTTACCGTGCTGACCGGCATCATACTGCTTGACGGTTTTGTGGCGCGCTGGGAAGCAACCGTTATTTTACTGTTTCTTGGCGGCTTCATAATACTCAGTATTTTGCAGTCGCGAGCGCAGAAAAATGATGCTTTGACGGAGGAGGTCAACGAGACACTGGAAAGCGCTCCCATGTCCCGTAACGTTGCAATGATGTGGACGTTTATTGGTCTGGTCGTGCTAGTGGGCAGTTCGCGCCTGCTAGTCTGGGGAGCGGTGGAAATTGCCACCGAGTTTGGCGTCAGCGAGTTGATCATCGGCTTGACGGTGGTGGCGATTGGTACATCACTGCCCGAACTGGCCTCGTCGATTAGCGCGCTACGTCGTAAAGAGCACGATATGGTGCTAGGCAACGTCGTCGGGTCTAACTTGTTCAACACGCTGGGGGTGGTCGGTATTGCCGGTGTCATTACGCCGATTGAGGCAGGCCCCGACGTATTGACGCGTGATTGGGTCGTCATGACGGTGATGACCATACTGATGATCGTCTTCGCGTTTTCCTGGCGTGGGCGTGCACGGCAGATAAACCGCTTTGAAGGCGGCGTGTTGCTGGCCATGTTTATTGCTTACACTGCCTATATGGCGTCACTCGTTATGTCTTGACGCCGTGCGGCTGTCTTGCGTCATTGTGCCGGCCTAAGCTAGGGCGGCTTTGTCTCTTCTGGTAATGGGTGATGAAAGGAGTCGCTATGCGTCATTTTTTACGGCAGCTACCCAAGGTGGAATTGCATCTGCATATAGAGGGCACGCTAGAGCCAGAGTTGATGTTCAAGCTCGCCCGCCGCAACGACATTACGTTACCTTACGCTACTGTTGAGCAGGTCAAGGCTGCTTACCGGTTTAACGATCTGCAAGGGTTTCTGAAGCTTTATTATCAGGGCATGAACGTGCTGTGTACCGAGCAGGATTTTTATGACCTGGCCATGGCATACTTCACGCGTGCTCATGAAGAAGGCGTTGCGCATCTGGACGTGCATTTTGATCCACAGGCGCACCTGCAGCGCGGTGTCGCGCTTGAAACTGTTATGCAGGGCTTGTTGAACGCCAAGCAAAAAGCAGAGCAGTCGCTGGATTTGACGGTTGGGCTTATTATGGCATTTTTGCGTGATCGCCCGGCCGCTGAGGCGCTTGCCGTGCTGGAGCAGGCCAGTCCCTTCTGGTCACGGATTGATGCTGTCGGTTTGGATAGCGCCGAAAACGGCAACCCGCCGGGTGAGTTCGCCCATGTTTTTTCTCGTGCCGCCGAGCTGGGGCTTGCACGGGTGGCGCACGCAGGTGAGGAGGGGCCTGCTGATTACATACGCGAGGCGCTGGAGGTGCTTGGCGTGGAGCGTATCGACCACGGTGTAAGATGCTTGGAAGATGAGGCGCTGGTCAGGCAGTTAAGCCTCGAGCAAACGGTGTTGACCGTCTGCCCGCTATCCAATGTATGCTTGGGCGTGGTCAGGGATTTGGTGAATCATCCGCTTCCCGCCATGCTTGAAGCTGGGCTAAATATCACGATCAGTTCGGACGATCCGGCCTATTTCGGCGGTGGCATGCTGGCAAATCACCAGGCGTGCTTTGAGGCGTTTGGCTGGAATGAAACCACTTTTTGCCAGCTGACCCGCAATGCCATTGAAGCCGGCTTTATCCCGCCTTATTCATCAGGACGTTGAACGAGCGTTTTATGTCCAGTGGTGACCGG
>Ga0208412_1000151_pt1 | contig 47293 bp, 49 predicted proteins | sample AntDeeMetag02WF4_FD_184758 | JGI IMG/M metagenome (GOLD analysis project Ga0208412, IMG submission 184758) | Saline lake microbial communities from Deep Lake, Antarctica - Antarctic Deep Lake Metagenome 02WF4 (SPAdes) (version 2) | ecosystem: Environmental > Aquatic > Non-marine Saline and... | reverse complement strand
TTCTAGATTTCCTCGAGGAATATGGCCGTCCATATCTAAACCTTCTTCTTTCCCTATTCGACATATAAGTGAATTAAAACTACCGATATGTAAATATCCTCCCGACGCGAGAGGGCCTTGTCGGGTATTATCGGCCAGCTTACCTATAGGGTTGCTATCGTTTCCACTGTCGTTGTCTTCGCTAGAAATATGTTCTAAATCTGTTACATCTAATTCAATAGTGCCCTGGTTTGTTTCTATCTCTGCAAATATATATGATATAAAAATAGCTTCAGCGCTCATGTTGCTAATGATGCAAAGTGCATTTATGTCCTTTTTACTACCCCTGTTGATTATAACTTTTGGACTTCGCTGGCGACGAAATCCAGAATAAAGTAACTGGGCATAGACTAACCAAATTATGAGAGTTCCAAAATTAGTTAATACGATCAGTATATCTTTATTTTGAGTTATCAAATCCCACATATTATCTACCTTTTACATATTAAATGTAGTAACTACTTGGCCGCAGAAACTGAGTGCAACACCTTAGCGAAATTTTTAGGTGTTGCACTCAGTTTCTGCGGCCAAGCTTGATTCATAAATAATTATGATGATCGCTGCTATCTATTTGGCTTTCTTGTGACCGTGCAGTGGCACACATCGTCGTCGATACTATCAATACGAACAACAGCTGGGCTGTCATCGGCCATGTCTTTGGTAAATAGAAGCCAGCTATTGGAATCGATCCCTCGGACATATTCCCTGCCCACCTCAGGCTCATTCACCTGATCAATGCCAATCTTTGTGGTCATGCCAACCTCAAGACGTCTTATATCTTGCATAGACTTCTCCTATATAAAGTACACTAACTGCGAAGGCCGGATTGGCGCACCTTCGCGCTACTATCATACATTGAAACCAGCGCGATGAAGGAATCCAGTAATGCTGGGGCTGCCAATCGGTCGTTTTATTTACGTCATGGCCACCAGAGGCTGGTGGCCAGGTTTCGCCGTTTTCGCGTACAGACATTGCGTAAAAAATCCTGTGGTTGGCAATGCCCGAAACGATGGACAAACTGTCCGTCTTTTACCCCAAAAGGCGGACAGTTTGCCCACGCTCGGACTCAAGATAAACCGGATTCTCTTGCCCTATAGCGTGAATAAAATCGTATATGATGACGGGTTGAGTGCATAATTTTCCTGTTACAGGCACCGCTACGCCGCCGCCATTTTCCGGCGTGCTGCTTCAAGGTCGTAAGCGTTTTGCAGCCGCAGCCAGTAGCCTTCTGTGGTTCCGAAGTGCCGCGACAATCGAATATCGGTGTCGCCAGTGATGCCCTGGTGGTCCGAAGTAATGTCACCAATCCGCGTGGCCGGCACGCCGATTCGATTCGCCAGCGCGTTTTTGGACAGCCCCTTGGGTTCCAGAAAATCTTTCAGCAGAATCTCGCCGGGATGGATGTTGGGCAGCTTGTTCATGCCCACTACGCGCCCCCCAGCGCTTTCAGGGCGGCGTTGCTCAAAAATGCCGACCGGCTTTTGATCCCGTGGAGCGTCACATAGTCGTCAATGCCGCGTACCACCCTGCCAGGCAGCGTGACGGTGACTTTTTCGGTCTTGCCCAGGTGCGGCGTCAGGTCGATCTCGACCACTCCCCAGCCCCAGCCCTTAAAGTCCGGATTCCGGCGATGACCTTCGACCTCCCCCGGATGCGGCAATACTTCGCCGCGTGAGGCCATGTCGTCAAGAACGATATTCGCGGCCTCTACGGCATTATCGTAGGCTTCTTCCAAGCTATCGCCGGCACTGATGGCGCCGGGAATGTCGGGAAACACGATGCCCGTGGCCACGGTGTCGCTTCCCCACTCAATGGCGATTGGATATTTCATGCTGCACCTCCATGCGGGCGGGTTATACCAGCCCCGCTTGCTTCCGAATCTGCTGAACGGTGCCCTTAGGCAAGTCCTTTTTCGGGTGTGGAACAGGAATAGCGCCGGGCCTGTCGGGATGTTTGAAGACGTGATGACTGCCTCGAATGCGGTCTAGCGTCCAGCCAGCGGCTTCCAGCTCTTTTATTAGCTCGCGGCTTTTCACCGGCCTCTCCCGCTAGAATTGTAGTACATAAATATACCTCTAGCTGTATTAATTGTACAGCCATAACCCCACTAAGTGGCAGGTTTGTGGTTACAATCCGGTCTTAGACCCCGCCGTTTTCGGTTCGAACTAGCCGCTATGGCGCGTTCGGTCTGACTTATTGTTGGTGTGTGATCCGGCAAGTAATGTCGGTAGGCCGTGCGGAGGCTTAACTGCTGGAAAAAACGTTCTGGCCGTAACGGCGCTTCATCGGCTCGGCATTCCGGGACGATTTTTCGCCCCTGAAAAACTCAAGATAAGGCGAGTAATTTTGAATTTGTTGTTGGTTCGGAACAACCGCTCACTTCTGGCTAGCGGCATCATCCCTTAAATAAAATTGATAGCATGAGCGTATTCTAAAAAAAGGATGTTGTTTTTAGGAAAACAAATCTGTCTTTTTAGGATATTAAATTTTCAAATAAATAGCCGAATAACTTAAATAACATCCTTATCTGTAATTATATTTTGAAATACGGCTTGCCAATGATTCGCACTATTGAGGTGATGTTTTAATACCCAGTCTCCTTTCTTTAATCCCTTGTCATAATTATCTGTTGTTTCATAGAATGTTAGTTCCATATAAGGTTTTTTGGGATTTCTTAGAGTTAAATTTATAGCGATTTTGCAGATATTTACTTCAGTTGTAGACTTACTGTTCTTTCCCGAAATAGCGCCAACAATCGCGCCAGTACCCCCTGTCAAGATGCCGCCTACTGCGGCGCCAGTAAGGCTCCCGCCGATACCAGAAGTGGCTTTTGAAACCATTAGGTCATCAATATAAACCTTGGATTCAATGATGTCATCTGAAGTTATAACAGTATATTTTGGACCTGGGGAGTATTTCTCCCCCCAGATAATCATTACCTTTTTTAAATCGACACTAGCCATTATGTTGAAAGTTTTTGTATTTAATTCTTCTACACCTTCAAATCCCTAGCTTGCCTTTATTTTATAGTAATTATTTTTATTTTCCTCTAATTCATCACGATTCAAGAAAGGCATGACGCCTGCCTTTAGAAAAAACACAATGCCTCCTATTATTCCAGCATAAATAGAATATTGAAGCGTATTGTCCCCAGTAAATCTAATGCCAGAGAAAAAAGAGTCTGAATAAATAGCGTTAAATAGAAAGAGGCTGGGGGCAATTACTACAATAGAAATTAATGCTGCGAAAGCTCCAACAAACATACTGCCGAAAGAGAACATTATAAGATGCAATATAATCTCCCATGGTTTTTCATCAGTAATGCTTTTCCCCTTCGTTGATGTGATGCTCGTATGCTCTTTTATAAATTTCATGTTTCCCCCTTTAATTTTTTTAATTATATGTAAAGCTAGCCTATATAAGCAATAGACTGGTACATGGCACCCATTGTCCTGTAAGGAAATTGCGTAGAAAAATCCTCATGATTGGCAGTGCTTGTGATGATGGGCAGACTGTCCGTCTTTTAACCAAAAGCCGGACAGTCCTCGCCGCCCACGGAGCCTAACCCCATGAATAACGCCGCTTCTTCTCGTGTGGTCAGCCTGCGACCAGCCACTGAAAGCCGAACAGTCCACGCGCTTGGCCAATGATGAATTAAAAGGTTTTATCCTTGTTTTTTCCGGGGCCTTCCCCCTTTGAGGCCATTCGCTCTGGCTGCGTTGCTCTTGGCTGGGCTATGGCTTTTCCCGCCTGCAGCACCCAGCTGTCGAGCCATCCACTGTTTGGAGCCAAACTGCCCCTCCAGGAGAGCTGGCACATAGAGATCCGCGTCGAGTTGAGGCCAGTGCAGCCCGAGCCCAGAGGGCGATATTTCGATCTCGGATAAGGCATCCGGCGTCGCATCGGCGAGACCTTCTACCAGGTGCGGGGGAAGCGCGAGCTCAAGCCCTGTGTGAAGGCTAATAATCACTCGGTTGTTACGGCGATTGTATCGGGTTGCCGTGGCGTGAGCATGGTGGCGTTCGGCGGCCATACGGGCTTCTGCTTGCTTGATGTCATCATCAGTCATAGCCATGAATGTCCCTCCATTTAGCGCATAACGCCAACAGTTCTGCCGCCCTTGCCGATAACATGTACGTGCGCCGGTCGATGGTCGTTGGGATAGATGACGGCTCTCAAACCATCGAAACGGATGATAGTTGGCATAGCCGCAGCATAGCATAAACCCAAGCTGTTAGGTTTTTAGCCAGTGGTTACAGAATGATCCGGTGCGCACCCGCAAGCACCCGACCTGAGGCCATCGTTACGGCGGCTAAGGAAGCTCACTACTACGGGCAATAACCCGGCACGGCCCCTGTGCTAAACTGATCGCCCACTTTTTGACCCTCGGCAGCGGCTTTTATGGACGACGTGACGGCGATTCTCGATCAGCTCAACTCCGCCCAGCGAGAGGCGGTGAGCGCTCCCCAAGGCAACCTTCTGGTGCTCGCCGGCGCGGGCTCGGGCAAGACCCGGGTACTGGTGCACCGCATTGCCTGGCTGATGCAGGCCGAGGGGCTTTCGCCCTACGCGCTGCTGGCGGTGACCTTTACCAACAAGGCCGCCAAGGAAATGCGCACGCGGCTGGAAGCGCTGCTGGGCCTTTCGCTACGCCACGTCTGGGTGGGCACGTTTCACTCCATTGCCCACCGCCTGCTGCGCACCCACTGGCACGATGCGCGCCTGCCCCAGCATTTCCAGATTATCGACAGCGACGACCAGCTGCGTCTGGTCAAGCGCCTGCTCAAGGACTACAGCATCGACGCCGAGCGCTTTCCGCCGCGTCAGGTGCAGGGCTTTATCAGCGGCTGCAAGGAAGAAGGCCTGCGTGCCGCGCAGGTCGATACCGCCGGCGACGCCTACCTCGGCCAGCTGGTCGAGCTTTACCACTTCTATCAGCTAACTTGCGAGCGCGGCGGGCTGGTAGATTTCGGCGAGCTGCTGTTGCGAAGCCTTGAGCTATTGCGCGACAACCCCGCGCTGCTGGCACACTACCGCGAACGCTTCGGGCACGTGATGGTGGATGAATTTCAGGACACCAACACCCTGCAGTACGCCTGGCTCAAGCTGATTACCGGCCAGCAAACGCCGACCACCGTGGTGGGTGACGATGACCAGTCGATTTACGGCTGGCGCGGCGCCCAAGTGGAAAACATCAGCCGCTTTGAGAACGAGTTTACCCAGGTCAAAACCGTGCGGTTGGAGCAAAACTACCGCTCCACCAGTGCCATTCTGGACGCCGCCAACGCGCTGATCAGCCACAACAGCGAGCGCATGGGCAAAAAGCTGTGGACCGACGGCGCGCGCGGCGAGCCGATCTCGGTGTACGCCGGCTTCAACGATCTGGAAGAAGCGCGCTTTATTGTTGATACGCTCAAGGAGCGCACCGCGGCGGGGCTCAACCGCCGCGACGTAGCGATTCTCTACCGCTCCAACGCCCAGTCGCGGCTGCTGGAAGAAACGCTGATCCGCCAGCACGTGCCTTACCGCATTTACGGCGGGCGGCGCTTCTACGAGCGCCTTGAGATCAAAAACGCGCTGGCCTACCTGCGATTGCTGCTCAACCGCGACGACGACGCCTCGTTTGAACGTGTAATCAACGTGCCCACCCGCGGCATCGGCACACGCACGGTAGAAATCCTGCGTTTTCGCGCCCGCGATCAAAGCATTCCGCTGTGGCAGGCGCTGCACGACAGCGTCGCCGACGGCACTCTCAAAGGCCGCGCCGCCAACGCCGTGCAGGCGTTCGCCAACCTGATTGAACAGCTGGATAACGACGCCGCCGGGCTTGCGCTGCACGAAATCATCGAGCATGTGATCGCCCACACCGGGCTGATCGAGCACCACCAAGCCGAACGCGGCGAGAAAGGCCAGGCGCGGGTCGAAAACCTCGAAGAGCTAGTCAACGCCGCGCGCAATTTCACCCAAGGCGACGTATTCGACGCCCCCGAAGCCGGCGAAGGCCTGGTCGCGCTGGAAACCTTTTTATCCGAGGCGGCGCTAAACGCCGGCGACCACGAGGCCGCCGAGTTTGAAGACAGCGTGCAGCTGATGACGCTGCACTCGGCCAAGGGGCTGGAGTTCCCGCTGGTGTTTATCACCGGCGTCGAAGAAGGCTTGTTTCCGCACAAAATGTCGCTGGAAGAACCCGGCCGGCTCGAAGAGGAGCGGCGGCTGTGTTATGTGGGCGTCACCCGCGCCATGCAAAAGCTCTACCTGACCCACGCCGAAACCCGACGCCTGCACGGCAAAGAAATATTTCCCCGGCCGTCGCGTTTTCTGCGCGAACTGCCGCCGGAGCTGTTGGAAGAAGTCCGTATGCGCGGGCAAATATCACGCCCGGTGACCGCTGCCCGCGGCGGGCTCTCGCAAAACCTGCGCCAGCAAAGCGTGGAAGGCGATGACGATCTGGATCTGCCCAGCCTGCATATTGGCCAGGCCGTCGAGCACCCGGTATTCGGCGAAGGGATTATTCTTAATGCCGAAGGCGAAGGCGCCCGCGCGCGGGTGCAGGTAAGCTTTGAGCACGAGGGCGCCAAGTGGTTAGTGCTAGGCTTTGCTAAACTGATCCCGCTGTAAACGCGACGCTAACGCCCTTTTAATAAAAACCGGAGCACTGCTATGCAACGCCGCCATTTTCTCAAAAACACCCTCACCACCGCCGGCCTCGGCGCGGTGGGTGCTGCCGCCGCGCCCTTTATCGCCACCGCCAGCGCCGATGAGACCATCACCTGGGACATGGTCACCTCCTGGCCGAAGAACTTTCCGGCGCTAGGCACCGGCGCCAACGAGTTTGCTCGGCGCGTCGAGACGCTTTCCAACGGTCGTATGCGCATCCGCGTGCACGGCGCGGGCGAGCTGGTGCCGGCGATGGAAGTGTTTGACGCGGTATCCGCGGGCACCGCGCAGATGGGCCACTCGGCCTCTTACTACTGGCGCGGCAAGGTGCCCGCCGCGCAGTTTTTCACCGCCGTGCCCTTCGGTATGACCGCACAGGAAACCAACGCCTGGCTGTACTACGGCGGCGGCCAGAAGCTCTGGGACGAGATCTACCGCGAGCACAACCTCAAACCCTTTGCCGTAGGCAACACCACCACCCAGCCCGCCGGCTGGTTCAAGAAAGAGATTAACTCGCTGGATGACTTACAGGGCCTGAAACTGCGCCTGCCCGGGCTTGCCGGCGAAGCGATGAACCGTATCGGCGTGACCACGGTGAACATGCCCGGCAGCGAGATTTTCACCTCGATGCAAACCGGCGTGCTTGACGCCGCCGACTGGGTCAGTCCGTATAACGACTTGGCCTTTGGCCTGCACGAAGTCGCCGACTACTACTACACCTCGGCGTGGAACGAGCCCAGCGCGGTGCTTGAAGGCACCGTCAATCTGGACGCCTGGAATGCCCTGCCCGACGACTTGAAAGCCGTGGTTACCGAAGCCGCGCAGGCCTCTAATCTGTCGATGATCAGCGAGTTCACCTTCCGCAACGCCCAGGCGCTGAAAGCGCTGGTTGACGAGCACGGCATCAAGCTACGCTCCTTCCCCGACGACGTGATGCAGGCGCTTTTCGAGGCGTCCAAAGAGGTGATTCAGGAGCAGGTGGACGACGATGCCGCCTCGAAGAAAGTCTACGACTCCTATCGTGCGTTCCAGCAAACCGTGCGCCCGGTCACCGATACCGGCGAGTTTGCCTACCTGAAAACCCGCGAGAAAGTCGCTCTCCCCTAGCGTACCGCGCGAATGCGGCCGTTATCGTCCAGCGCCACCCGTACAAAGCACGCCTCGGTGACTTTCAGGCGCTCGTGGGGGTGGGCGTGGGGCGCACGCACCCAGACTTCCACGTCGATCTTGATCGAGCTGTGGCCAATGTGGCGCACCTGGGTAAAGACGCTGACCACCGAGCCTGCCCGCACCGGGCTTAAAAAATCCATGGCTTCGATGGCAACCGCCGCGGTGCGTCCGCCGGCCTCGCGCCCGGCGGCAAGCTCGGCGGCCTGATCCATCTGGCTGACCAGCCAGCCGCCGGGGATGTCGCCGTAAAGGTTGGTGTCCTGGCGGGTGGCAGGCAGTTTGAGCGTAAGCTGCCCGCCCGGCGCGGGAATCTCGTCCACGCCACTGGCGTCGGGCTGATTGTCGTCGTTTACCAAAAGAGTCATTTTTCCTGTCGCTTCTAGGGGTTATTGTTGTGTGCCGATCATGTTGAGTTGCGCCGGAGTGGGTCGCGCTGGCGCTGCAGTTAATCACAGCAGGTTATGCGTTTGAACCGCCACGCTACGCCCCCGCGCCTGATAACGCGCCTTGCCGCTGTGGCTATCGCTCTGGCCGTCGCCTTTGTCATCACATTTTCCATCACCCCGGCGGCGGCGAATACGACGCCGGTGCGCGGCACCCTCGGCGCCGTGGGCTCAGACACCATGGCCGGGCTGATGCTGCGCTGGGGTGAGGCGCTGGCGCAGCGTTATCCCGACGTTACTCTGCAGTTTCAGGCCGGCGGCTCGGCCAACGCGGCCTCGGCGCTGATTGCTGGCACCGCGCGGCTAGGGCCCATGTCGCGCCCCATGACCGCCACGGAAAAACAGCGCTTTGCGCGCCGCTACGGCTACCCGCCGCTTGAGCTCAAGGTCGCCCGGGATGCACTGGTAGTCGTGGTGCACCGGCATAATCCGCTGCGTGCCCTGACGCGCCGCCAGCTGGACGCGATTTTTTCTACCACGCGCCACTGCGGCGCAGCGCGGCCCATTTTACGCTGGCAGGCGCTTGATGCCACGCGCGACTGGCCGTTTGGCCGCATTGCCCTTCACGGGCGCAATCTGGCGTCCGGCACCCATGCCCTGTTTCAGCGCCGCGCCCTGTGTGGCGGCGAGTTTCGCCGCGATATCAGCGAACACCCCGGCTCTGCGGCCGTCGTCGCGGCGGTGGGCGAGTCGCCCGGGGCGATGGGCTACGCGGGCTATCATCACCTGAGCGCGGCAGTACGCGGCGTTAGCCTGTATAACGCCGCGGGCAAAGCCATTGCGCCGTCCCGCGCGGCGATTCAGCGAGGCGACTATCCGCTTTCCCGCAGCCTGTATCTCTACGTCAACGCCCCGCCAGACGCAGCGTTGCCGCCGGCCGAACGGGCGCTGCTTAAGCTGATTTTCTCGCCGCGCGGCCAGCAGATCGCCCGGGCGGCAGGATTTGTGGCCTTGCCCGAACCCCAGCGCAAGGCACAAAATCGCTGGTGAATGTCATTCAGACGTCACACAGTGGCGTTACGCTATTCTGCTGCATGTTCCCCATCGACCGGCACCTGACCCATAACGGCACCTGACGCATGACACCACCCCAAAAGCTTCAAGGTACACAGCCGCTGCGTCAGTTTCAGGATCGTCTGGCAACCTGTGTCATTGTGGTCGGCGCGATGGCCGTGCTGGCGGCGATTCTGGCCATCGGCGTGTTTCTTGTGTGGCAAAGCCTGCCGGTACTTTTCATACCGCTTGAAACCACCGTTGCCAAGCTCTCTGTGCTGGCTTGGGGGACGCTCAAGGCCGCGCTTGCCACGCTGCTGTTTGCTATCCCCGTGGCGCTTTGTGCGGCGGTCTACACCGCCCTCTACCTGCCGGCCAGGTGGCGCAGCCGGATAAAGCCGGCGCTGGAAATGATGGAAGCCGTGCCCGGTGTGGTGGTGGGCTTTATCGCCGGGGTGATTCTTGCTCCTTGGATAGAGCAGCATCTAGCCAGCGCACTGGCACTGCTGATCTGGCCGCCGCTCAGTGCGTTGTTGGCGGGGCTTTTATGGCAGACGCTAACACCGCACCGGCTGCCCTTTAGCCAGGCGTGGCTGTGGCTGATTCCCTGGCTTCTGGCCATGGGCTGGCTGGCGCTATGGGCCGCGCCGCTTATTGAGCACCAGCTGCTGGGCGATGACCTGCGCCGGCTGCTGGAAACGCGCCTGGGCGTTGATTACGCCACCCGCAACGCGCTGATTGTGGGCATGGCCATGGGCTTTGCCGTGGTGCCGGGCATTTACGCGCTGGCCGACGACGCACTGTCAGAGGTGCCCACCTCGCTGCTGGAAGGCGCTCAGGCGCTGGGAGCCGACCGCTGGCAAACGCTCTGGCGCGTGGCTTTGCCCGCCGCCGGCCCGGGCATTTTTTCCGCAGTGCTGATCGGCGCCGGCCGCGCCGTGGGCGAGACCATGATCGTGCTGATGGCCAGCAGTAACGCCGCGCTCACTAGCGCCAGCCCGTTTGAGGGCATGCGTACCATCGCCGCGGCGGTGGCCATTGAGCTGCCCGAGGCGGCCCCCATGAGCTCGACTTATCATCTGCTGATTTTTGCCGCGCTGGTGCTTTTCGTCTTCACCTTTCTGGTCAATACGCTGGCCGAAGTGGTGCGCCTGCGGCTGCGCACACGGCTACAGCGGCGGGGAGGCGGCGCATGAGCCACAACATGGCATGGCGCGGTTTATGGCCGTGGCTGTGCGCGGCAAGCGTCGCGCTTTCGCTGCTGCTGCTGGGGCTGTTGCTTGCGCTGCTGTTAAGCCGCGGGCTGGGGCATTTCTGGCCGGCGCCATTGGAGGCCGTGACGCTTACCTCGGGCGAAACCTTCGCCGGCGAAGCCATACGCGAGGCTAAGTTGCCCGACCAGCCAGGCCACGAACGGCTGTACTTTATCGGCAATCGTGACAGCAGCGAGCACGACCCCCACGGCGCGCGCTTTCGCTGGATCAACCTTGAGACGATTGCCCAACGGGACACATCCGCACGACTGGTGCGCCTGTCGCGAAGCCCCTGGGGCGACTTTATCGGCCGGCTTGAAGCCCTTGAGCAAGGCGGCCAGCGGCTCGAAGGCGACGCCGCGTGGCAAGCCCTCAGCCAAGCGCTGGCGCAGCCGGAAAACACCCGCCCTGACGCGCAGCTGATGCTTCAGCCGCTGAACGGTGACGCCTTTATGCAGCCCCTTGAGGAGGTGTATCGCGCCTCGCGCCCCAACGCCATGACATGGCTTGCTAAAGTGCGCTACTGGGGCACCGGCGTGGGGCAGTTTCTCAGCCAGGGACCACGCGCGGCCAATACCGGCGGCGGCGTGTGGCCGGCGATTTTCGGCACTGTGGTTATGGTGATAGTGATGTCGGTCATCGTCATGCCGTTTGGCGTGCTGGCGGCGATTTATTTAAACGAGATCGCTGAGCAAAACCGCTTCACCCGTCTGGTGCGCATCGGCGTGCGCAACTTGGCCGGCGTGCCGTCTATTGTCTACGGCGTGTTTGGCTTGGGGGCGTTTGTCTACGGTATTGGTTCCACCCTGGACGAATGGTTTTTCAGCGCTAGGCTGCCCTCGCCGACCTTTGGCACCGGCGGCCTGCTGTGGGCCTCGCTGACGCTTGCGCTGCTGACGCTGCCGGTGGTGATTGTGGCCACCGAAGAAGGGCTCGCGCGGATTCCCGATGCCCAGCGCGAAGGCGCTGTAGCACTGGGCGCCACGCGGCTGGAAACGCTCACCCGCGTGGTGTTGCCGATGGCCGCGCCGGCCATGCTGACCGCGCTGATTTTGGCCGTGGCGCGCGCTGCCGGCGAAGTCGCGCCGCTGATGCTGGTCGGCGTGGCCAAACTTGCCCCCCAGGTGCCGATCGACGCGACGTTTCCCTACCTGCATCTGGAACGCAAGTTCATGCACCTAGGCTACCATATTTTCGATACCGCCTTTCACGGCGACAGCATGCAGGCCGCGATACCGCTGGTTTACGCCACCGCGCTGTTGCTGGTGCTGATTGTGCTGGTGCTTAACCTGACTGCCATCTTTCTGCGTCATTATCTAAGACGTAAACGAGGACAGCCATGCTAGATGCCGACATGACGGATACTGAAAAAACGCCGGCGGTGCGCTTTGCCCCGGAACACTGCTCGCTGGGCATCGAGCGGTTAAGCCTGGCCTACGCCGGCAAACCGGCGCTGAATGAGTTGACGCTGCAAATACCGCGCCACCGCATCACGGCGTTTATCGGCCCGTCAGGCTGTGGAAAGTCCACGCTGCTACGCGCGCTTAACCGGCTACACGACCTGAATCCGGAGGTAACCCGGCGTGGCCGCATTACCTTTGAGGGCGAGGACATTCACGCGGCAAACACCCACGTGGCGGAGCTTCGCCGGCGCGTCGGCATGGTGTTTCAGGCGCCCAATCCGTTTCCCATGTCGATCTATGAAAACGTGGCGTTCGGGCTACGTTTGCAAAAGCGGCTGAAAAAGCGCCAGCGCGACGACGTGATTGAATGGGCGCTGCGCGCGGCCGCGCTGTGGGACGAAGTAAAGGACGACCTGCACGCGTCTGCCTGGCAGCTTTCCGGCGGTCAGCAGCAGCGTTTGGTGATCGCCCGCACGCTGGCGGTCAAGCCCGACATCCTGCTGCTCGACGAGCCGGCCTCGGCGCTTGACCCGATTTCTACGCTCAAGATTGAAGAGCTCATGGGCAATCTCAAGCATCAGCTGACGCTGGTGCTGGTCACCCACAACATGCAGCAGGCCGCGCGCGTGTCCGACTACACGGCGTTTATCGACGACGGCCGGCTGATCGAATACGGCACCACCGATGACATCTTCACCAATCCGCGCCTTCAGCGCACCGAAAACTACATTACCGGCCGCATGAACTAAGCGCCCGACGCCCCAAGGAGTGCTCATGGATATTACCCGCGATGTTCACAGCCAGCATATTTCCCGCCAGTTCAACCAAGAGCTGGAGGCGCTGAAAACCCACCTGATGGCCATGGGCGGCCTGGTAGAGAAACAGCTCAAGGATGCCGTTACCGCGCTGGTTGAAGGCGACAGCAAGCTGGCCGCCTACGTGCGTGACAACGACGCCGAGGTCAACGCGCTGCAGCTTAAGCTCGACGACGAATGCACCCGCGTGCTGGCCCGCCGCCAGCCTGCCGCGTCCGATTTGCGCCTGGTGCTGGCGGTCATTCGCGCGACCTCGGATCTCGAGCGCATCGGCGATGAAGCCAGCAAGATCGCGCGTAACGCCATTACCCTGAGCGAGAGCCACCAGGCGGTACGCGGCCTGATCGAAGTGCGTCACATCAGCGACCACGTGCGCCGCATGCTGCACGACGCCCTCACCGCCTTCGCCCGTTTTGATACTCAACTTGCCGTCAGCGTTGTGCGTGAAGACGAGCTGGTCGACAGTGAGTACAGCAGTGCTATGCGCTCGCTCGTGACCTTTATGGTCGAGGATCCGCGCTCGCTGTCATCAATGCTTAACGTCATGTGGATATTGCGCGCGCTGGAGCGCGTGGGCGACCACGCCGACAACCTCGCCGAACACGTGGTGTATCTGGTCAAGGGCAGGGATATTCGCTACAGCGACCCCGAAACGATAGCCAAGCTCCACGACAACGACTAGCTGCTGGGTAGCGAGTTAAACGACGCCATTGCCAACGAGGACTTGCCATGCTGAACGCGTTTAGCGCCATCGCCGAAGGCACCCGCTGGGTCTATCGCCCCGGCCTTCGGCGCTATGTGTTTTTCCCCATCGTCATCAACTTGGCGGTTTACGTCGCGCTGTTAAGCGTGGTGATCAGCCGTTTCGAGGGCTGGCTGGCTCACTGGATGGGCCTGGTGCCCGGCTGGCTCGACTGGCTTTCGTGGCTGATCTGGCCGCTTTTCGTGCTCTCTCTGCTGGTGGTGATCTTTTTCACTTTCACCCTGGTGACTCAGCTGATCGCCGCGCCGCTTTACGGCTTTCTGGCCGCCAAGGTGGAAGTTGTCGCCACCGGCCGCGAACCGCTGGACGACCGCAGCCTGACCAAAACCGCAGTAGACGCGCTGGGCCGCGAGCTGGTCAAGCTGGGGTATATTCTGCCCCGAGCCATCGCGCTTTTTGTTCTCAGCTGGATACCCGGCATCAACCTGTTTGCGCCGTTTTTATGGGCGTTGTTTTCCGCCTGGATGATGGCCATCAGCTACCTTGACTACCCCATGGATAACAACAAGGTGTCCTTTGCCGACATGCGCGGCAGGCTCAAGCGTCGCTGGTGGCAAAGCCTGAGCTACGGCGGCTTGGTCACGCTGATCACCTGGATACCGCTGGCCAACCTGTTTCTGATTCCCGGCGCAGTGGCCGGCGCGGTGCTGATGTGGGACGCTCACTATCGCACCCCCTTTCCCGTTAACAGGAACTCACCATGACCCTGCGTTTGCTGCCCTTTATCGCCGTCGCGCCGATTAAACCGCTGCAAAGCGCCGTCGAAAGCGGCTAGGGGCGCAGCCGCGCGGGCGCAAACGCGCAGCGAAACAGCGCCCCTTCGCCGGGGCAGGATTCAATCTCAAGGTGGGCGTCGTGGCGCAGCAGCACGTGCTTGACGATGGCCAGGCCAAGCCCGGTGCCACCGCTTGCCGTGCTGCGACTTTTATCCACGCGATAAAAGCGCTCGGTCAGGCGCGAAATATGCTCGGGATCGATCCCTTCGCCGTCGTCTGCCACCTCAATAAACCCGCCGCTGGCGTCGCTTCGCCAGCGCAGCACGATGCGGCTGCCCTCAGGCGTATAGCGCACGGCGTTGAACGCCAGGTTGGAGATGGCGCTTTGCAACTCCGCCTCGCTGCCCAATAGCGTCGCTCGGCCCGGCTCTGCGCTGTCGACTTCGACCTCAACAAGGTGACGTTCGCCGGAAAGCGCACGGGCTTCCTCGGCAATGTGCTCAAGCAGCGCTCCCGGCAAAAACCAGGCGTGATCCTCCCCGCCCTGATCAATTTCCAGCCGTGAGAGCAGCAACAGGTCATTGACCAGATTCTGCATCCGCGAGGTCTGCGTCTGCATCTGCCCGATACCGCGCCCCAGCCGTGGGGGCAGCGTTTCCGCCAGGTCGCCGTAGGTTTCCAGATACCCCGCCAGCACGGTAAGCGGCGTGCGCAGCTCGTGGGACACGTTGGCCACAAAATCGCGACGCATCTGCTCCAGGCGGTGCAGCCGGGTAATATCCCGCGCCATCAGCAGGCGTTCGCCGTCGCCATAGCGGGTCACCTGATACTCAAGAATGCAGCGCTCATCAATCGGGGAAATCAGGGTCAGCGGCTCGGCGTAATCGCAGGCGGCAAAGTAGCGCACAAAGCGCGGATCGCGCAGCAGATTGGTGATGTGCTGGCCGCGGTCGTGGGCGGCTTTAAGCCCCAGCATGCCGGTCGCGGCGCTGTTCCACCACTCAAGGTCGCCGTGGCGGTTGAGCATCACCACGCCTTCACGCATGGCTTCGGACGACTGCTGAATCCGCTCGAGCGTGGCACGCAGGCGGTTCTGACTAATGTGCTGAGTTTTCTGATAGCGATACAACCGATCAAAAAGCTCGCCCCAAAGGCCGGGGGCAACGGGGGGTTCCGCCCGAGGGGTGCGGGTCAGCCAGCGGATCAGCGCGCGTAGCCGATAAAGATGGATGCCAAGCGCGGTGCCAAGGCCTGCGGCAAGCCCTAGCTCCCAGGCCCCCAGCAGGCCACCCAGCCCTGCGCCGAGGGCGGCAAGCCCGGCCAGATGCCAGAGTTCGCGGCTCCACAGGTGCACGCTTACACCTGCGCGGAAAAGCGGTAGCCGGTGCCGCGCACCGTCTGGATCAGCGCCTGATGCGGCTGGCCAAGGGCTTTACGCAGCCGGCGGATGTGAACATCCACGGTGCGCTCCTCGACGTAGACGTTACCGCCCCAGACCTGATCCAGCAGCTGGCTGCGGGTGTAAACGCGCTCCTGATGGGTCATGAAAAACTGCAGCAGGCGATATTCGGTGGGGCCTAACTCAAGCGCCTGGCCATAAACGCTGACCCGGTGGCTGGCCGGGTCAAGCCGCAGGCCGTCAAGTTCAATGGCGTCATCAACGCCTTGGGGCGTGGTGCGGCGCAGCACGGCCTTGAGCCGGGCCACCAGCTCGCGGGGCGAAAAAGGCTTGGTGATGTAGTCGTCTGCGCCGGCCTCAAGCCCCTGAATTTTATTATCTTCTTCGCTTTTTGCGGTCAGCATGATGATCGGCAGCTCGGCGGTCGCGGTATCGCGCTTGAGCCGCCGGGCAAGCTCGATACCGCTGGCCCCGGGCAGCATCCAGTCAAGCAGCACCAGATCGGGGCAATGATCGACGACCATGGCGTGGGCATCCTGGACGTTATCGGCCTCAAGCACGCGGTAGTCGGCCATTTTCAGCGCCACAGCGATCATATCGCGGATGGGCGCTTCGTCTTCAACGAGCAAAACGGTTTTGGCGTTCATGCAAAACCCTCAAGGTGTTAACCGGGCGGCATTTAACGCCGCGATGGCAGTGGCATGACGATTTCACCATGACTTGATGACAAGGGTATGACATTGCCGGTTAGCCAACGGCCGGCCACAGGCTTAACGCAATGCCGGCAAACACTAACAGCCCCGACCAGAAGTTGTTCAAAAAACCCTGAAAGCAGCGATCGCGTTCGCGCCCGCGAATCAGCCACTGCTGATACACAAAGGTCGCGGCCATGCCGGCGAGCCCCAGCCAGAAAAACCCGCCCAGCGCCAAACGAACGCCCGCCCAGGCCAAAAATCCCAGCGCGATCAGCTGCAACAAGCCGATCATCAGCTTGTCGGCGCGGCCGAACAGCACGGCGGTAGATTTCACCCCGATCTTCACATCATCGTCGCGGTCGACCATGGCGTACTGGGTATCGTAGGCCACCGTCCACGCCACGTTGGCGGCGAAGAGCATCCACGCCTCCGCCGGCACGTGGCCCAGCACCGCCCCGTAAGCCATGGGAATCGCCCAGGAAAACGCCGCCCCCAGAAAGAACTGCGGCAGGTTGGTGTAGCGCTTGGTGAACGGATAGATAAACGCCAGCACCACCCCGCCGAGCGACAGCAGAATGGTGAACAGGTTGGTCATCAGCACAAGGATGAACGCCACCACCACCAAGCCGGCAAACAGCCCCTTGGCTTCGGCTTCGCTGATGCGGCCGGTGGCCAGCGGGCGTTTTTTCGTGCGCTTAACGTGGCCGTCAATGTGGCGGTCGGCGTAGTCGTTGACCACGCAGCCGGCGGCGCGCATCGCGTAAACCCCGGCGAGAAAAATCAGCACCACGCCGCGGCCGGGGACGCCGTCGGCGGCAAGCCACAGCGCCCAGAGCGTCGGCCACATCAAAAGCCAGGTACCGATGGGGCGGTCCAGCCGGGTCAGATGAAGAAAATCCGCCACCCGCGCAAACCCCGTTGGCCGCAACAAAGAACGTTCCATGCCCTACCTCATGCCTAAAAACCGATCATGAATAAACACCGATCAACAATAGCCGCCGGCTGTGAGTAAAACCTGCCCAGCGCGAATATCGCCTGAAAAGTTTAGCGCGAAGGCAGGCCCAGTTCATCCGCCATGGCGGGGAGAAAATACTCCTGCACCAGCAGCGCCAGTTGGCCGTGGCGAAACACCGAACGCCGCCCCCAGAGGCTGTCCGCAGCGATAAAGCGCGGCAGGTTTTCGGTGACCTCCAGCGGGCGGCGGGAAAGTCCCGGCTGGCGAAACAGCCAGCTGCCAAGCGACTTCTCACCCAGCGCATACAAGCGCTGACCCCGCAGCGTGGCAAGCGGCGCCACCGAGCGCGCCACTACCCACGGCGTATTGTCCAGGCACAGCGCCACTTCGCGCTGCCAGACATAGCGCTTGGCGTCTATGCCCAGAGCGCGCGCCTCGTCGGCAAACGGGTAGCCTACGCGCTGGCGCAGCAGGCGTACGTGAAAATGCCGCGTACCGCCGGCGGCGATCAACCGCGCGGTGAGCGAGTCCGTCGATGCCACCCAGCGCCACCAGCGCGGCGACATCACTGGGCGGGCGGCGCTGACCGGCCGCCATTTTTGCATAACACGGCTGTTGATGGCGTTGGCTTCCAAAACGCGGCCTTCCACGACAGAAACGAAGGGCGCTAGTGTAACATGGGCCTATAAATACGCTTTTTTGACTGCTCCCCTCCCTTCGCGCTGACGCGCTTCAGGAAGAGGATTCCCACTTCATCGAGAACCGGACATAGATACTTGACCCATGCCACTTACATTCTCTCCAAGGGCTAACACCGCCAGCCCGGCGGCTTTAATGTTGACCGCAGCGTTTACGTCGCGGTCGTGGTGCGTGGCGCACTCAGGGCATGTCCAGGCACGGATATGCAGCGGCATTTTGCCCATCACATGCCCGCAGTCGGCGCAGCGTTTGCTCGACGGATACCAGCGGTCGATTTGGACAAACTGCCGATCTGCCCAGAGGGCTTTGTACTCAAGCTGGCGCACGAACTCGCCCCAGCCAGCGTCGCTGATCGACTTGGCGAGCGAGCGGTTCTTGACCATGTTTTTTACCGCGAGGCTTTCGACGCAGATCACTTGGTTCTCGTTAACGATCTTGCGAGACAGCTTGTGCAAGCTGTCCTTCCGGCAATCGGATATTTTGGCGTGAAGTCGAGCCACTTTCTGACGGGCTTTGGCGCGATTAGCCGAGCCGAGCGTTTTCTTGCTCAGCCGGCGTTGCGCCTTGGCCAGCCTGGCCGCGTACTTTGCCGTGTGGCGGGGATTGCCGGTTCGATGCCCGTCGCTGGTGACGAACAGGTCTTTCAGGCCGAGGTCGATACCGATTATTGTCGGCACCACATCCAGGGCTTCCGCCTCAACGTGGCAGAGACAACTGATGAAGTAACGACCAGCGGCATCTTTGGAAACGATCACGGTGCTGGGGGCACCTGGAAGCTCGCGGCTCCAGCGAATATCCAGCGGCTCTTGGCACTTGGCTAGCCTAATGACGCCGCCATGGTATGAAAACGCCGAGTTGGCAAACGTCGCCGACTGGCGATGATGCTTGGACTTGAAGCGCGGGTATCGTGCTCGCTTGGCAAAGAAGTTTTTGAAGGCCGTCTGCTGGTGACGCAGACATTGCTGCAACGGCACGGAACTCACTTCAGATAAGAAAGCGGTATCCGGCCTCTTTTTTAACTGGGTTAAAAACGCACTGGCGTCGTTATAGCCCACTTTCTCCTGACGCTCATAGAACGCATCCGTGCGATAACGCAGCACAGCATTCCAGACATACCGCACGCACCCAAACGTCCGCGCCAGCAGGACTTCCTGCTCGGGCGTAGGGTAGAATCGGAATTTATAGGCGCGCTCGATTTTCATTATTACAAAATACCTTTATTTATGTAAAGATGCAATCATTGCCCCAGAGGCGCCAGTGGGCGCCGCGCTTATATCCCCTCCCTTCCCCAGCGGGCGTCAGGAAGGGGCTTTACGCGCTTATTGATAACAGTAGGTGACAACATGCCCGCTCAACACGCCGATCTGGTGATTATCGGTACCGGCATGGCCGGGGTCGGCCTTGCCCGCGCGCTGCGCCGCGAAGGCGATACGCGCTCGCTTGCGCTAATCAGCCAAGACGCCGGCGAGGCCTACAGCAAACCGCTGCTCTCGACCGGCTTTGCCAAACGCTTGCCGCCGGACAGGCTCGCCCAGCAAAACGCCGCCGAGCTCGAAGACGAACTCGACGCCACGCTATGGCCGCGCACCGCGGTCATCGCCATTGACCCCGACGCGCATCAGCTGACGCTTGCACCGCGCGACGCGCAAGGTATGGCGCAAAACACGCACACGCTAAGCTTTAACACCTTGGTATTGGCCACCGGCGCCGCGCCGCGCCTGCCCTTTACCCTGCCGGCTGAGGCCGCGCCGCGCTGCTTTAGCGTCAACGACCTTGACGACTACCGGCGCTTTTACGCCGCCTTGGGTGATCATCCCGCCCGGGTCGCGATAATCGGCGCGGGGCTGGTCGGCTGCGAGTTTGCCAATGACCTGCACGCCGGCGGCCATCAGGTCAGCCTGATAGCGCCGGAGGCCACTCCGCTACCGCGGCTTCTTCCCGAACCATTGGGCGAGGCGCTGGGCGAGGCGTTCAGCGCGGCGGGCATGATGCTTGCGCTTGGCCGAACGCCCGAGCACATCCGCGTTGACGCCGACGACAACCTCGCCCTGCGGCTCGATAACGGCGCTACCCTGCACGCCGACGTTGCCCTGTTCGCCACCGGCCTGGCGCCGCGCACCGAGCTTGCCAGCGCCTGTGGACTCGAGGTGAGCGAAAACGGCATTACCGTCGATCGCATGCTGGTTACCTCGCACCCCCACATCTATGCGCTGGGCGACGTCGCCTGCATTGACGGCGTTAACGCCATGTACGTGCAGCCGCTCCAGGCAAGCGCACGGGCGCTGGCAAAAACCCTGTGCAACGCGCCAACGCCGGTACGCTTTGGCGCCTGGCCGGTGGTGGTAAAAACGCCGCTGTTACCGGTAGTGGCTTATCCACCGCTTGCCCCCCCCGCCCACTGGCGGATTGAGGCCGACGGAAGCGATATCAGTGCCCTGGCAGAAGACAAAAACGGTCGTTTGCTTGGTTTTGCGTTGACAGGCGGCTGCGTGAAAAGGAAAGTGGAGCTTTCCAGAGCGGCACCGGCGCTGCTAGGCTGATTTTGCCGCCGGCACCACAACGACATGCTGGATAAACCATACGTGCCGGATTAACCCCACGTACTTGATGAAACACAAGGGAGACACCTTATGCGCAAACCCGAACTGGCTGCCGCCATTGCCGCAAGCGCCGACCTGTCCAAAGACAAGGCCGGCCAGGTACTCAACGTCATTCTCGATGAAATTACCCACAGCGTTGCCAAAGGCGACGACGTGGCACTGATCGGTTTTGGTACCTTTACCGTTCGCGAACGCGCCGCGCGCACCGGCAAAAACCCGCAGACCGGCGAGTCGCTGCAGATTCCGGCCAGCAAAAACGTAGCCTTTAAGCCGGGTAAAGCGCTCAAGGACGCAGTTTCCTGATGAAGCTCAGGCTTGCGCTGTGGTTTCTAGGCGTACTGCTCAAGCGCGCGCTGCGTCGCAAGCCGCGCTTTATCGAGCAGCTACAGCGCATGCATGGAATGGACTTCGGGATTGCCACCGAGGATCTCTCCATTGCCCGTTACTACCGCATGTCGCCAGACGGCATCCAGACGGACAAGGGCTTGCCCACCGATCTGGATTTGGAGCTGCGCTTTACCGATGCGGCATCAGCACTCGCCGTGCTTAAAAAGCCCACGTCCAAAGCGTTTCTCGACGGTATGATGCAGGACAAGGTGCGCCTGGTCGGCGATTCGGCCGACATGACGCGGCTGCAACAGCTGCTCAAGCACCTGTAACGGCCCGGCCGCTGGCAGAAGGTAGGCCAAGTGGCTGAATCAACAAGCCCGCAGGTAAGCGCTTTACACCGATTGTTAACGTAGAGTGCTGACCTGCCGGGCTTTCTTTCCGGTTTGTTGCCCATGCAGGCCAACGCTTTTCCATGACGACGCATCCCCTACGCCGCCTCTGGACACTTAATACCTTCGCTGACAGCCTGCGCGTGTGTATCGCGCTGAGCGGTGCGCTGGCGATTAGTTTGGTACTCGGCCGCCTTGGCCTGGTCATTCCTTTGTTTCTGGGCATTATCGCCTGTGCCCTGGCCGACACCGATGACGACTGGCAGGGGCGGCTGCAGGCGCTTTTCGTCACGCTGGGCTGCTTTGTGCTGGCCTCCACGGTGGTGCAATTGCTGTACCCCTGGCCGTGGCTTTTTGCAGTGGGGCTTTTTGTCTTCACCTTCAGCGTGATCATGCTCGGCGCGATCGGCCAGCGTTACGCCACCACCGCATTGGGCACGCTGATTCTGGCGCTTTATGCCATGCTCAACCGCGAGCAGCACGGCGATACGGCCGCCGCCCAGCAGCTTTGGCTGATTGCCGGCGCGGCCGGATACGGGTTGATTTCGGTGATCTGGAGTGCGCTGTTCGCGCGCCAGCCGCTCAAGCAAAGCCTGGCCCGGCTGTATAAAGCGCTAGGCAAACTGCTGATACTCAAGGCCGAGCTATTCGAACCGGTGCGCGGTGCGGATAGCGACGCGCGTCGATTAGTGTTGGCGCGCCAGAATGCCGCCGTGCTGGCCGCCTTCCAGCAGACCAAAGAAATGCTGTTTCGCCGCCTTGAAGGCAAGCACGACGCGCCCAAGATCAACCGCTACCTGCGGCTTTACTTCATCGCCCAGGATATTCACGAGCGCGCCTGCTCCACCCACTATCCTTACGACGCGCTGATCCGGGCGTTTTTCCACCACGACGTGCTGTTTCGCTGCCAGCGATTGTTGGATCAGCAGGGGCTGGCCTGCCGCCGGCTGGCCAAGTCGCTGCTGTTCAACCGGACGTTTGAGCACCGCCAAAGCGAGCAGGCATTGGCCGACTTGCACGCCTCGATTGCCAGCCTTTCCGATAACGGCCGGCGCGAGTGGCAGCCGCTTTTGCCGCCGCTTAATGCGCTGGCAGACAATCTCGCCACGCTGGAAGCCCAGCTGGCCGACGCGCATAACCCCGAGGCGCTCGACGACAGCCAGCTCCACGACCGCTCGCCGGCGTCGGTGAAAGATGCCTGGCAGCGCGTGATAGCCAGCCTGACCCCAACCTCGCCCACGTTTCGCCACGCCGTACGGCTGGCCACCGCGCTAACCGCGGGCTACGCGCTGGTGCAGTGGCTCGACCCGACCCAAGGCGTGTGGGTGTTGCTGACCACGCTGTTTGTCTGCCGCCCCAACTTTGCCGCGACGCGGCGGTTTCTCTACCGGCGGGTGGCCGGCACCGTTGTCGGGCTGGTGGCCGGCTGGGCGCTGATCAGCCTATTTCCCGCACCCGGCATCCAAAGCCTGATTGCGGTCGCCGCCGGGGTGACGTTTTTTGCCAGCCGCGAGCGCTTCTACCTGCTGGCAACCGCGGCCATTACCCTGCTGGTGCTGTGCAGCTTTAATCAGGTGGGTGACGGCTTTGATCTTATCTGGCCGCGCCTGCTGGACACCCTGCTGGGCGCGCTGATTGCGGGGCTGGCGGTGCGCTTTGTGCTGCCCGACTGGCAGCGCCGCCGAGTGTACGCCGAGGCCGCCGCTCTGCTGGAAAGCCAGCGGCGCTATCTGGAGGCGATTATCCACCAGTACGCGGTGGGCAAGCAGGATGATCTGGCCTACCGTCTGGCGCGGCGCAACGCCCACGGCGCCGATGCGGCGTTCTCTACCCTGCTGGGGGATATGCGCAACGAGCCGGGGCACAAGCGCGATGCCGACGCCGGGATGCACTTCTGGCTGCTGGCCAACGCGCTGCTAAGCCACCTTTCCGCGCTGGGCGCCCACCGCGAGCAGCTGGCCGAACACACAGCCCTGCTACCCATCGCCGAGCAGCTTGGCGAACAGCTAATGGGGCTTGCCGAAGCCCTTGCCGCGCACCGGCAGGCACCTTCGCTGCCGCCCCTGAGCTACGCCGGCCCTGCCGAAAATGCCGACGCCGCCACGCAGCTCATGGCCAGCCAGCTTAAGCTGATTGCCGAACAGCTGGAGCCGCTGCGCGAGGCCGCCAACCGGCTGGTGGCCGACTAGACCTGCCCATAACGGCCGGCGGCGTCGCCCAGCCAGCGGCGTATCAGCACCGCGGCGGTGTCGGCATCGCCCTCCAGGGCACGCGCCAGCGCACTGACGCTGTCCAGCAGGTCGGCGTCGCGTTCCAAATCAGCGATTTTCATCTGCGCCAGGCCGGTCTGGCGGGTGCCCAGCACTTCGCCCGGCCCGCGGATTTCCAGATCCTTCTCGGCGATACGAAAGCCGTCGGTGGTCTCGCGCATCACGCCCAAGCGCTGGCGCGAACTTTTTGACAGCGGCGGCGGGTAAAGCAGCACGCAAAAGCTCTCGGTGCTGCCGCGGCCCACGCGCCCGCGCAGCTGGTGCAGCTGAGAAAGCCCCAGCCGCTCGGGATTTTCAATCACCATTAAGCTGGCGTTGGGCACATCCACGCCCACCTCGATCACCGTAGTGGCCACCAGCAGGTCCAGCTCGCCTTCCTTGAACGCGGCCATCACCGCGGCTTTCTCGGCGGCTTTCATACGCCCGTGAATCAGCCCGATGGCAAGCTCGGGCAGCGCCTCGGTGAGCTCTTCGCAGGTCACCTGCGCGGCCTGGCACTGCAGCGCCTCGGACTCCTCGATCAACGTGCATACCCAGTACGCTTGGCGGCCATCGCCGCAGGCACGTTCAATACGTTGCACCACCTCGGGGCGACGCTCGTCGGACACCACCACGGTCTTGACCGGCGTGCGTCCGGGCGGCAGCTCGTCGATCAGCGAAACGTCGAGATCGGCGTAGGCGCTCATGGCGAGCGTGCGGGGAATCGGCGTGGCGGTCATGATCAGCTGGTGGGGTGTGAGCCCGCCGGCCTCGCCTTTTTCGCGCAGCGCCAGGCGCTGATGCACGCCAAAGCGGTGCTGCTCGTCGATGATCGCCAGCCCCAGGCGTTGAAAGTGCACGTCGTCCTGAAACAGCGCGTGGGTGCCCACCACCATGCGCGCGCGGCCGTCGGCAATGGCGGCCTTGGCATCGAGGCGCGCCTTGCCCTTGAGCTTGCCAGCCAGCCACGCCACCTCGATCCCCAGCGGCTCAAGCCAGGTCTTGAAGGAGCGGTAGTGCTGCTCGGCCAGAATCTCGGTGGGCGCCATAATCGCCGCCTGACAATCGCTTTCCAGCGCGGCGAGCGCGGCCATCGCCGCGACCACGGTCTTGCCCGAGCCCACGTCGCCCTGCACCAGCCGCAGCATCGGCGCCGGGCGGGCCAGGTCGAGAGCGATTTCTTCCAGCACGCGCTGCTGGGCGCCGGTCAGCGCAAACGGCAGCTGCGCCAGAAAACGCGCCTGCAGCCCGCGTCCGGCGGCGAGCACCGGCGCGCCGTCCTGCTGAATACGCCGGCGCACCTCGCGCAGGCTGAGCCGGTGGGCCAAAAGCTCCTCAAGCGCCAGCCGCCGCGTCGCCGGATGCTGGCCGGCGCCGAGCTGTTCGATATTGGCGTCCGGCGGCGGCTGATGTAAAAGCGCAAGGCTTGCGTGCAGCCCCATCAGCGAAAAGCGCTGGCGCAGGGCATCGGACAGCACCTCGGGCAGCGCTTCGGGGTCACGCTCAAGCAGGCCCAGCGCCTGCTGCACCAACGCGCGCAGGCGCGGCTGATTCAAGCCTTCGGTGGTTGGGTAAATCGGCGTGAAGTATTCTTCTACTGGTGTGTCTACTGGCGTTTCGACGCCGCTCGGGCGGTGTCCTATTAAGCGGTACTCGGGGTGATAAAGCTCAAGCCCGGTGGCGCCGGCGCGGGCTTCACCAAAAGCGCGCACGCGCACGCCGACGTGCAGCTGTTGCTGCTGGGCGGGCGAGAAATGAAAAAACCGCAGGCTGACAATCCCGCTGGCATCGCGCAGGCGCACCAACAGGCTGCGCCGGCGGCCTTTGACCACATCGTTTGCGGTCACCTCGCCTTCGATCACCGCCTCTTGGCCGGCGCGCAGCGTGCCCATGGGCGTTAGCCGGGTGCGGTCCTGATAGCGCAGCGGCAGGTGGAACAACAAGTCGCTGACCCGCTCGATGCTCAGCCGCCCCAGCTTGATGGCCAGCGCCTCGCCCACGCCCTTAAGCGCGGTCACCGGTTCGTCGAGCGTACTCATGTCACCTCGATCGCGCCGTTAACCGGCTGGCGGCAGCGCTCGGCGGCGCGAATCAGCGCCTCGATGGCTTTGGGCCGGGGAAAACTCGCCCGCCAGGCAATAGCCACCGTGCGCGACGGCGCCGGCGGCGCAAACGGCCGGCTGATCAGCAGCGAGTTCTCGTTATGCTCATTGCCCAGCGCCGACTGCGGCAGCACGGTAATGCCCAGCTTCGAGGCCACCATATGGCGGATGGTTTCCAGCGAGCCGCCTTCGGCAATCAGCGTATTGTTGGGGCTATTGAGCTTTTGGCTAATCGCCGGGCAGGCTTCCAGAATCTGGTCGCGAAAACAGTGGCCTTCGCCCAGCAGCAGCAGGCGCTCTTCCAGCAGGTCTTCCTTGTGGATGGTCTCGCGTTCGGCCCAGCGGTGGCCAGCGGGCAGCAGCACCTCGAAGTGCTCTTCATAAATCGGCTTGGTCAGCACGTCGGTTTCGGTGAACGGCAGCGCGACAATAATCACGTCGAGCTCGCCACTTCTCAGCTTGCCACGCAGGGTGCCGGTCAGGCCTTCTTCGATGTAGAGCGGCATTTGCGGCGCGGCATCGGCAAGCGCGGGGATCAAGTGCGGGAACAGATACGGGCCGATGGTATAAATCGCGCCGATGCGCAGCGGGTTGGCCAGCTGGTCTTTACCTTCGCTTGCCATGGCGTAAATCATGCTGCTCTGCTCCAGCACGCGCTGCGCCTGGGCGACAATTTTCTCGCCCAGCGGCGTTACCTGCACCGTCGATTTGGTGCGCTCGAACAGCGGCACGGCGAGCTCTTCCTCAAGCTTTTTGACCGCCACCGAAAGCGTCGGCTGAGACACATGGCAACGCTCGGCGGCGCGGCCAAAGTGGCGCTCCTGAGCAAGGGTTACGATATAGCGGAGTTCTGTTAGCGTCATGGCGGCGCCTCTAGCATCCTTTCGTGATAAGCGCGTTGGCGGTGTCGCGAGCCTAGTGGTTGGTTTAAGCACTATGTATCAGGCATTCTAGAGGAGTGGTGCCTTTGCTGATAGAGACAGCTTATCAACAAGGTGGCATTGCTTAATGGAGTGTTTCCAACAGGAGTCAACAAGGTGAAGCTAAGCGTACTGATTATCGGCTGTGGCGATCTGGGCATCACGCTAGGGCGTGAACTGATTGCCGAGGGGCATCGCGTGATCGGCGTCCGGCGTCATACCGAGGCCCTGGCCGGCACCGGCATTAAACCGCTGGCGCTGGACCTGAACACGCTAGACGACAAAGGCGCTAAAGCGCTGCCCGAGGCGGACTACGTCATTTACACCGTCAGCGCCGACCGTTTTGAGGAAAGCGCCTACCAGAGCGCCTACCCCGACGGCCTGAACCGTGTGCTTGGCGTGCTCTCGCAGCACAAGACGCCGCCCAAACGGGTGTTTTTTGTTTCATCAACCAGCGTTTACGGCCAGCAGGAAGGCGAGGTGATTACCGAGCAGAGCCCCGCCAGCGCGCAGAGCTTTTCTGGCCTTTTGATGCGCGAGGCCGAGCAGGCGCTGCTGGATCACGAGATCCCCGGCACCGTGATGCGTTTCTCGGGCATCTACGGCCCCGGCCGCGACCGCATGATCCGCCAGGTAGCGGAAGGTCGTGTGGCCGCGATCACCCCCGAAATCTATTCCAACCGCATTCACCGCGACGATTGCACCGGTATTTTGCATCATCTGATCAACCGCCATGAGCGCGGCGAGACGCTGGATCCGATTTATCTGGGCAGCGATAGCGAACCCGCCACCCTGTACGATGTGATGACCTGGATTGCCGGCAAGCTCAAGGTAGAAGCTACCGAGACAATGCAGTCGCCCCTGCGCCGGCGCGCGAGTAAACGCTGCGATAACGCCCACCTGCTCGCCAGCGGCTACACCTTCCGCTACCCGAGCTTTCGCGAAGGCTACGCTCAGGTAATCAAGGAAGGCGGCTTTCTTACCGCAAAGGCCTAATCGCCGATGACCATCACCGCTTCGGCTTCTACCTGGCTGCCCTTGGGCAGCGCTTTCACGCCGACGGCGGCACGGGCGGGATACGGCGCGGTGAAAAACTCCTCCATCACGCCGTTAACGACAGAAAAGTGCTCAAGCTCAACCAGATAAAGGTTGAGCTTGACGATATCACTCAGGCTGCCGGCGGCTTCTTCGCACACCGCCTTGAGGTTATTGAACACCTGGCGCGCCTGGGCTTCCACGTCGCCTTCCACCAGCGTCATGGTGGCCGGATCCAGCGGGATTTGCCCCGACATATACACGGTGTTGCCCGCCTTGATGGCCTGAGAATACGGGCCGATAGCGGCCGGCGCTTTCTGGGTATTGATCGCTGCCTTGTTACTCATGTGAGCCGGGCTCCTTGTGCAAAACGCCGTGTCTTTAAAATGACACAGCGTTAGAAACGTGTGTTGGGAACAGGATGGCAGATAGCAAATAGGAGATAGGAGATAGCAAGATACACGCGGCGACTAGCCTAGCCGGTAGATCTTTTCCACGCTGTGCAGGTTGCGAATGCGCTTAATGATCCGCGCCAGATGCACGCGGCCTTTCACTGCAAGCGTCAGGTTGACCGACGACAGCCGCGCGTCGCGCTCTTCGATGCCGATGCCCTCAATATTGGCGCCGGCATCGGTTACCAGGCTGGCAAGCTCGGCCACCAACCCACGGCGGCTTTCGATTTCGATGCGCAGCGCCACGGGGAAGTCTTCGTCGATGCTGTCTGACCACACCAGCGTGAACAGTTTATCGGGATTGTGCTTGTCCGTAAGGTTCTTGCATTCCGCGCGGTGCACCACCAACCCCTTGCCGGCGGATAGATGACCCACCACGGCATCGCCTGGCAGCGGGTGGCAGCAGCGGGCGAAGTTGGTGACCATGCCTTCACTGTCGCTGATCACCACCGGCTGCTGGCTTTTCGCCTCTCTACCGCTGGGTGCGCTTTGCCCGTCGACCAGGTCCATCAGGTGACGCGCCACCACATAGGCCATGTGCCGGCCAAGCCCGATGGATTCCAACAGCGCGTCCTGATCTTCCATTGCCAGCTCGCCAAGCGCGCGCTGAATTAATTCGGCGTCAAGCTCTTCAACGCTGGTCTCAAACACCGACAGTGCCTTGTTCAACAGGCGGCGCCCCAGCTGCATGGCCTCTTTCTGCTGCTGGTATTTCAGCGCATGGCGAATGGCCGAACGCGCCTTGGCCGTTGCCACAAAGTTGAGCCAGGCCACGTTAGGGCGCGCCGCCGGCGCGGTGATGATATCCAGCGTCTGGCCACTTTCGAGCCTGGTTGAGAGCGGCGCCAGCTGACGATCAATGCGGCAGGCGATGCAATTATTGCCGATAGCGGTGTGCACGCTGTAGGCGAAGTCAATCACCGTCGCGCCCTGAGGCAGCTCCATGATATCGCCTTTAGGGGTGAACACGTAGATATCGTCGGGGAAAAGATCGTTCTTGACGTGCTCGATAAACTCCAACGAATCGCCGGCGTGGCGCTGCATTTCCAAAAGCCCCTTGACCCAAGCACGGGCCCGGGCGCGGCTGCCTTCGGCAATCGGGTGATCGGTCTGGCCGGCCTTGTAAAGCCAGTGGGCGGCAATGCCGTTGTTGGCCATGGCTTCCATTTCGCGGGTGCGTATTTGCACTTCGATGGGCATGCCGCGGGGGCCAAACAGCGTGGTGTGCAGGCTTTGGTAGCCGTTGGCCTTGGGAATGGCGATATAGTCCTTGAAGCGCCCGGGCACCGGCTTATACAGGTTGTGCACCACGCCCAGAATGCGATAGCAGCTGGCCACGTCCTCGGTAACGATACGAAACCCGAAAACGTCCATGATCTCGGCGAACGGCTTGCGCTGGTCGCGCATCTTGCGATAAATCGACAGCAGGTGCTTTTGCCGCCCCATCGCCGTGCCGCTGAGACCTTCTTCATCCAGGCTTTTTTGCAGCGTGGCCTGCACCTCACGCATGGCGCTGCGCCGGTATCCACTGGCGCTGGCCATGGCGCGCTTGATGCGCTCGGCGCGCATCGGGTATATCGCCTGAAACGACAGGTCTTCAAGCTCGATACGGATGGTATTGATGCCCAGGCGGCCGGCCACGCGGGCGTAAATTTCCAGCGTTTCGCGGGCGATGCGTCGCTTCTTGTCCGGCCTCAGCGCGCCAAGGGTGCGCATATTGTGCAGCCGGTCGGCGAGCTTGACGATAATCACGCGGATATCCCGCGACATCGCCAACACCATTTTCTGGAAGTTTTCCGCCTGAGCGACGGCTTTGTCTTCAAAGGCGATCTGGGTCAGTTTGGAGACGCCGTCGACCAGCTCCGCCACGGGCTTGCCGAATTGGGTTTCAATCGCGGGCTTGTCGACGCTGGTGTCTTCGATGACGTCGTGCAGCATGGCGGCCATCAGGCTCTGATAGTCCATGTGCATGCTGGCCAGTACATTAGCCACCGCCAGCGGGTGGGTCACATAGGCTTCGCCAGAGCGGCGGCGCTGGCCATCGTGGGACTGTTCGGCGTAGTAAAAGGCGCGTTTGACCTGTTGAATCTCATCCGGAGGAAGATAGCCGCCAAGTCGATCCGCCAGGTCATCAATGGTAAACATTCGCCGCGCCTCTGTTGGGTGTCAGGGTTGCTGACCGCTTAGTCGTCGATGGGCATGCCGACATCCATCGGACGCGGGCGCACCGCCGCCTCAACCGGCTCATCCAGCACGCTGCGATCAACCAAGCCGGCGGCAATTTCACGCAGCGCCATTACGGTGGGCTTGTCGTTTTCCCACGGCAGCAGGGCATCGCGGGAGCCGCGAGCGAGCTGGCGCGAGCGCTGGCTGGAAATCATCACCAGCTGAAAGCGGTTTTCAACATTTTCCAGACAATCTTCGACGGTGACACGAGCCATGGGAGTTTTCCTGTAAAAGTCATACGGTGAGAACAGTATCAATAATAACAACATCGCGCCGATGTCTGCATCAGCCCGATGAATAAAAGGGAATCATTAAAAGCTCAGTGGAAACCTAAGCGGAAACCTAGCTAGATCAACTAGCGTACTCGACGCCGGTCTGCCATGACAAGAGCACGACTTACGTCAGCAGCGCCTCAAGCAGCGGCGCGTGGCGCTCGCGAGTGGTGGCTGCGGTAAGCCGGCGGCTGATAATCAGCGCACGCATTTCCTCAAGTGCGGTGGTGAAGTCATCGTTAATCACGATGTAGTCGTATTCATCATGGTGCGACATTTCACTGACCGCATCCTGCATGCGCCGCTCGATGACCGCGTGGGCGTCGGTACCGCGGCCGGCCAAGCGGCGCTCAAGCTCATCGCGCGAGGGCGGCAGAATAAACACCGATACCGCCTCGGGCATCTGCTCGCGCACCTGTTGCGCGCCCTGCCAGTCGATCTCTAGAATCACGTCTTGGCAGGCTGCCAGCCGCGCCTGTACCGCACTTCTCGACGTGCCGTAGTAGTTATCAAACACCTGGGCGTATTCAAAAAACTCCCCGCGCTCGGCCATCGCTTCAAACTCGGCGGTTTGGGTGAAGTGGTAGTTGACGCCATCCACCTCGCCTTCGCGGCGCGCGCGCGTGGTGTGCGAGACGGACACCTGAATACCGCTCAGGCTTTCGATCAGCTCGCGCACCAAGCTGGTTTTACCGGCTCCCGACGGAGCAGACACAACAAAAAGCGTACCTTGGGACATGACCCGCTTCCCTACTTTGGCGACGAAAAGGGTGAATAAAAAAGACGAATGAACGACGCACCACCACGGGCAATCAATTAAGAGCCGTGGCTAACCGATGCGCTACACTAATGTAATTACCGAGCAATTATCGCATACCCGCCGTTGGGACTGTAGAGGCCTTTTCTAGCCGCTGCCCCAGCGCAAACAGCACCAGCCCGCAAAGCGCCAGCCCGGTGCCCACCAGGCCGGTGCTCGACCAGCCAAGCTCCGCGCTGATAGCAAGCCCTGCAAGCCACGCGCCCAGCGCGTTGGCCCCGTTGAACGCCGCGTGGTTAAGCGATGCCGCCATGGTCTGGGCGTCTTCCGCCACGTCCATCAGCCGGGTTTGCAGCGCCGGCGCCAGCGCAATGCTGGTGCCCACCAGCGCCACCGAAAAAAGCCCCGTCCAGATGTTGCTCGCGGTAAAATAAAACAGCCCCTGAATCACCGCACACCACACCAGAATTACCGGGATCGCGCGCATCAGGTTTTTATCCGCGGCGCGCCCGCCCACCACGTTGCCCAGCAAGGTTCCCAACCCGAACACCACCAGCACCAGCGGCCCCAGCGCCTCGTTCATGCCCGCCTGATGGGTGAGCGTGGGCATCACGTAGCTGAAAATCGCGAACATGCCGCCGCAGCCGAAGCAGGCCACCGCCAGCGTCATCAGCACCCGCGACTTGAACAGCGCCGACAGCTCGCGCAGCGGGCTTGCCAGCGCATCCACCGGCTGCACCGGCACCCAGAGGCGAATGCACAACGCGGTAATCAGCGCGTTGACCCCGACCGCGGCAAAGGCAATTTGCCAGCCAAACTGGTTGCCCGCCCAGGTGCCCAGCGGCGCGCCGATCAAAATCGCCACCGTCAGCCCCAGCATCACCCGCGAGACCGCACGCGCGCGCTGGTCAACGGGCACTGCCCCCGCGGCCACCAGCGCGGCCACGCCAAAATAGGCCCCGTGAGGCAGCCCGGCAAGAAAGCGCAGCCCGACAAAAGAGGCAAACCCCGGCGCCATAGCGCTGGCCACATTGCCCAGCGCGAACATCAGCATCAGCACAATCAGCAAGCCGCGCCGGGGCGCCCGGGCGGCCAGCGAGGCAATCAGCGGCGCGCCCACCACCACCCCCAGCGCGTAGCTGCTGATCGCATAGCCCGCCTGCGGAACGCTCACCGCCAGGTCGTCCGCCACGCGGTTCATCAGCCCCATAATGACAAACTCGCTGGTGCCGATACCAAACCCGCCCAGCGCTAATGAAAACTCCGCCAGCCGAGGATGACGCGCCCGCTCGGGCGTTGACTGCTGCATGATGACTCCTGAACGATGGGTGTGACGAACGTTAGCGAACCAAGGAAAATACCATGCCCCACAACGCACTTGAAAACGCCATTCAGACGCTTGCCGAACAGGACGCCGACATCGCCCGCGCCCTGCCGCAGGTAGGCCCGCCCGCGCAGCGCCAGCGCGATAAAGGCTTTGCCACGCTGTTTACCACCATTGTCAGCCAGCAGATTTCGATTGATGCCGCCCGCGCAATTATGGGTCGTGTCAACGAGCGGCTGCCCACGCTAAACGCGAGCGCCGTCTCCGCCATCGACGGCCAAGCGTTGCGCGATGCGGGGCTTTCGTGGCGCAAGGTGGAATATGCCAAGGGGCTTGCCGAGGCCGAGCTGGCCGGCACCTTCAATGCCGACGCGCTGGATGCCATGAACGATGACGACGCCATCGCCGCGATTACCGCCCTGCGCGGGTTTGGCCGCTGGAGCGCGGAGATTTACCTGATGTTTTCGCTCGGGCGCAGCGACATCTTCCCCGCCGACGACCTGGCGCTGCGCGTGGCGCTAGGCCGGCTTAAAGGGCTAGATGACAAACCCACCCCCGGCCAGGCACGCCGTATGGTAGAACACTGGGCACCTCAACGCAGCGCCGGCGCGCTGTTTTTATGGCACTACTATCGTGGTGCACCGGCCTAGCGGCGTATTGAGCGACACGACAAGGAACAGCCATGACTGAACAACAGGTACGAATTTTCACCTCAAGCGATGGCCAGGCCCAGTTGGAAGTGGCGCTGGAGCAGGAAACGGTTTGGCTGAGCCAAATGCAGATGGGCCAACTATTCGATACCACGCCCGAAAACGTCCTGATGCACCTGCAAAATATCTTTAAAGATGATGAGCTTGCCGAGTCGGCAACTACTAAGGATTCCTTAGTAGTTCGCCAAGAAGGCAAGAGACAGGTTCGCCGCCGCATCAAACACTACAATCTCGACGCTATCATTTCGGTGGGCTACCGGGTCAGCTCCAGCCGCGCCACCCAGTTCCGCCAGTGGGCCACGCAGGCACTCAAAAACCATCTGGTTCAAGGCTACACCCTCAACGAACGCCGGCTAATGGAGCGCGGCATCGAGTTCGAGCAGGCCGTTAACCTTCTCAGCAGTACACTCAGCAACCAGAGGCTGGTATCCGCCGAAGGCGAAGCCGTTGCCGGGGTAATCAGCGACTACGCCCGCAGCTGGAGCCTGCTGCAGGGCTATGATGAGCAGCAGCTGGCAGAAGTGGGCATCACACAGCCTGATATGCAGCCGTTGGCGCTGGACGAAGCACTGCAAGCCATTGGCGAGCTGAAGCGAACCTTGATTGCCAAGGGCGAGGCCACTGAGCTGTTCGGCCAGTTACGCGGGGATGGCCTGGACTCGGCGCTGGCGACCATCGAGCAGGGCTTCGGTGATGAGCTGTTCTATCCGAATATTGCCACCCGCGCCGCTCATCTGCTGTATTTCGTGATCAAGAATCACCCGCTGGCCGATGGCAACAAGCGCTGCGGCTCATTTCTGTTTTTATGGTACCTGCGCCGTAACGCGACCTTGCTAGCAAAACCAGTAGAACAACTTATTAATGACAATACTCTGGTGGCCTTGGCCCTTCTGGTTGCTGAAAGCCAGCCGGATCAGAAAACTCTGATGATCCGGCTGATTGAGCATTTTATTTTGTTAAAAGAATCCAGCGAGAATAATAGCTAAGACACGAGGCTAGATCCCAGCGCACCGCCGGGGCGCTATTTTTATGGCACTACTACCGCGGCACTCCCGCCTAGTGGGTTATCGCGGCGCACTGGCTTAACCTAGCGGAGCAGTGCTCAAAAGCCAAAATCCGCCTGACCCACGGCCAGCAAAAATAGCGCAATGACCGCAAAGTGCCCGGGGTACCAGGCCAGCCACATCCGCCGCGGCATCAGCCAGGGCGACTTGGGCAGCAGCGCGCTTGCACCCGCGGCCAGCAGCAGCACGCAAAGCGCGGTGTCCACGGTAAACGATTTGGCCATATCGGAGCTATTCATCATGCCGGCCACCGCCAATATCGGCAGGCAGGCAGCGACCGCCGTCAGGCGCGCTGAAAGCGCCGGCCCGCTGCGGAAAAGCGGGCCAATTGCCAGCATGAAAAACGGCACCAGCAACAGCCCCAGGTGGGAGTACTCAACTCACGGCCCCACCAAGTACCAAGCGCCCGACGCTGCTGTCGACCCAGCCAAGCCCCCAGCTGTCAGCGGCCATATAGCGCGCCACGTGATCGAGCGTCATGGTAACCAGCGCCAGCCACTGCCCCCAGCTCGCCCAGTTGGACGACGGGCGCGCAGCGCGAGCGGGTGAAACGGCGGTAGCAGTCGTCATCGTGCACCTCTATGGCAAACGTGACCCGATAGACTCCCCACCGCCGGACGGGTTCCCAGCTACAGCCATGCATAGCGCCCGCTAGCCTCTCACGCGAATATAAACCACAATCGCTACATATTTTGATGGGCTAGGCTGGCGTGATCAGCGATCGTGATCGCCTCGGTAGAGCCCTGCCCGGTAGGTAATCCGATGTTGGGCGGGCTTGTATCATGCACAACAAGCATGGCTCTCGACCCGTCTCGGGCGCTCCCGCAAAAGCTGAAAGCTCATTCATCAGCGCTATGTAACATGCGCGGTAATTTATGGTGTGGGTCGGCATTTTCTCCATCGTGTTTCTCGCGGGGGTCGCATGAAAACCGCAGCCGGGCAGCGTGAATTGAGTCACTATATCGTCGGCGGCCTGCTATCAGTCGTCCTCACCGTCGTGGCCTTCGCCGCGGTGCTGGGGTTTGACCTCTCACGTTCCACCACGTTGATCATCGCCGCCGTTGCGGGGATCACCCAGCTCATCGTCCAGGTGCGCTATTTCCTGCACATCGATCTAAGCCGGCAAAAACGCGAGGACCTGCACCTCATCCTGTTCTCGCTTCTGCTGCTCACGCTCATGGCCGGCGGTACGATATGGATCATGGGCAGCTTGGCCGGGCGCATGTATTGATTGCCACGTAGCCCACCACACCCGTCGCTCAGACGGGCGGTGGCAAGCACGCAGTACTTTTTTCTCGGCCCCTTCTCCGGCAAGCTGTGCAGACGTCGCCAGGCTTCTCTGCAGCTCAATATCCCCATAAATGCACTGCCCATACTCCATGACATTTGACGGGTGCCTATCCAGTCGCGGCTTTTAGCGCTCCACCAATAACAATATCGAAGGACCTCCGATGCAAAAAAGATCAAAGCTCGATCCTTATGTCTTCTGGCCGTCCATCATTGTTTTGCTGGTGATCACAGCACTGCTGGCCGGCTTTCAGCAAACGCTTGCGCCCTTGATGACCCAGTCGCTGGAGCTGATCACCCACCAGCTGGACTGGGTCTTTGAGTTCCTGACCTTCGGCATCTTCATCATGCTGATCTGGCTGGCCATGGGGCGCTATGGAAAGATTCGCTTCGGTGGGCAAGGCGAGCGCCCGATATTCGGCAACTTCAGCTACGGCGCCATGCTGTTCTGCGCCGGCATGGGCACCAGCATCATGTTCTGGTCGATCATTGAACCGATGTATTACTACCAGGGGCCACCTTTTCAGGCTGAAGCACAAAGCAATGCCGCGGTCGAATGGGCGCTGACCTACGGGCTTTTTCACTGGGGAATATCGGCCTGGTGCATTTATACCTTGCCCACTATCGTGATCGCCTACTCGCTCTACAACAAAGGCAACAAGTCGCTCAAGATTTCGCAGGCGTGCAAAGGGGTACTCGGCGCTGCGGCAGATGGCTGGCTGGGCCGGGTCATCGACATCTTCGTGATCTGGTCGCTGGTGGGCGGCCTGGGCACATCACTGGGTCTCGGAGTGCCGATGATCTCCGCCGGTATCGGTGATATTTTCGGCATCGAGCAGTCCACCCAGCTGAGTATCGCCATCATTCTGATCTGGTCGGCCATCTATCTAACCAGCGCCACATTGGGGTTGGAAAAGGGCATCAGCAACCTCAGCAACATCAACGTCTATCTGGCGATTGCGCTGGCTCTATTCATCCTGATTGTCGGACCCACCAGCTTTATACTGTCCTATTTTACCGATAGTTTCGGCCGTATGGCACAGAACTTCCTGCGCATGAGCTTTTATACTGACCCGATTTATCAGAGCGACTTTCCTCAGAGCTGGACAGTGTTCTACTGGGTCTGGTTTGCCTGCACTGCGCCTTTTCTTGGCCTGTTCGTCGCGCGGATATCCAAGGGCCGGACTATTCAGTCGACCATCATCAACATGCTCGCCTGGGGCACTCTCGGGGGCTGGTTGTACTTCGCGGTTATGGGCGGCTATACCATGCACCTGCAGCTGCATGGCATTGTTGATGTGGTAGGCAGCATGGCGGAAAACGGTAATGCCCAGACCATTATCAACGTGCTCAATACGCTACCAATGAGCAAGGTAGCAGTGATCGTTTTCGTTATCCTCGGGTTCATCTTCCTGGCAACATCGCTGGACTCGGCGTCCTTCGTGCTGGCCTCAACGGCTTCTATTGGTGAAGAAGACGGCGAAGAACCCGCTACGTGGCATACCATCATCTGGGGATGCATCATGGCTATCATTGCCATCGCCCTGCTGCTGATCGGGGGGCTGAACGTCGTACAGTCATCTACGGTCATCGTTGCGGTCCCCGTACTGTTGATTTACTCACTGTTAATTATTTCCATCCTGCGCTGGCTACGCCAGGATCATGGGCTAGAGGGAGAGAAATAATGGGTGTTTTTGATGTGGATTACAGCAAAATTAACGAGCGCACGGACCTCCCCTACACAGTCAAAACTATCGAGCACACGTCCATACCGCTGGCGGATGGCACCGTTCTTGCCGCCAAGCTTTGGCTGCCCGAAGGGATCGTCACGGCGCGGGGGGTAATCTTGGAATACTTGCCCTACCGCAAGGATGAATTTACCGCCCTACGCGATGAGATTCGCCACGCCTACTTCGCTGGCTGCGGCTATGCGGGGGTGCGGGTGGATATTCGCGGCACTGGGGATTCCGACGGTATTATCGAGGATGAATATCCACGCCAGGAGCAGCAGGATTGTCTGGAGATATTTGACTGGATTGCCGCTCAGGAGTGGTCCGCGGGTAATATCGCCATGATCGGCAAGTCCTGGGGCGGCTTCAACGGTCTGCAAATGGCCGCGTACCAACACCCAGCACTGAAGACTATCGTCTCGCTGTGCTCCACCGACGACCGCTACGCCGATGATGTTCATTATCGCGGTGGTACCCTGATGGGCTCGGATATGCTGTGGTGGTCCTCCACGATGTTCGCCTATAACGCCCGCCCGCCGTTCCCGCGCTTTGTGGGTGAAAAATGGCGCGACATGTGGCTGGAACGCCTGGACAAGACGCCACCTTTTGTCGAGGCATGGCTCGAGCATCAGACGCGCGATGCCTACTGGCAGCAAGGTTCAATCTGTGAGGATTACAGCAGCATCCGCATTCCGGTGCTGACCATGAGCGGCTGGGCAGATGGTTACACCGACGCGGTATTCCGGCTCATGGACAACCTCGACGTACCCAAGCGCGCCATCATTGGCCCCTGGGCCCACGAGTTCCCCGATCTGGCCATTCCGGGCCCGCAGATCGGTTATCTGCAGGAGTGCGTCAGCTGGTTTGACCGCTGGCTGGCCACCGATGCTACCGATGAGCCCCACGAAGACAGCTTCGTCGTCTACCTGCAGGACAGCGTTCCCCCCCAGACGACTTATGATTACCGCTCGGGTCAGTGGGTGGACCTGTTGGCCACCGACATTTCTACCGTCGATGTCATCGAACCCCTTGCCGGTCAGCAGGCGCTTGCCAACCGTCAGCACCACGGCCTGTACTCCGGCGTGTTCTGCCCCTTCGGCCAGGAAGGCGACCTACCCGATGACCAGACCATCGACAACGCGCTCGCTACCAGCTGGACTTTGCCCGCCACCGAAGCGCCGCTCAATATCCTGGGCAAAACCCGGGTTCGCCTACGGCTAAAAAGCGATCAACCCACCGGCAACGTCCATGCGCGCCTGACGGATGTATCACCGGAAGGCGAAAAGACCTACATCACCGCCGGCCAGTTCAATCTCACCCACCGCGACTCCCACGCCGACCCCCAAGAACTTCAGCCGGGCGAATGGTTCGACGTTGACTTCACGCTGGATGTCGTCGGCTATCAGCTGCCGGCGGGACACCGGCTGGAAGTCAGTCTAAGTCCGAACTACTGGCCGCAAATCTGGCCCTCGACGACCGTAGCCGAGCTTTGGGTCGATCTCGACCATAGCCAGATAGTCGTGCCCCAAGCCGTCAAACCGGTGGCTACCGACATGCCGTTTACCCAGGCAGAAACTGCCAGGCCGCTGGCCAAGACGATTCTGCGCGAGGGCGGCCGTACCCGCCGCGTGATCAAGTCGCTGACCCGTCAGGAATGGGTGATCGATGACTTTTCTGACGAGGGGCTGCGACGCCTCGACCACAATGGGATTACCTACGGCACCAAGAACCACAACATCTGGCGCATTCGCGAGGGGGACCCGCTAAGCGCCGTGACGGAATCGAACTGGGAAGTCGATCTAAGCGATGCAGATATCTCCATCCACGTTGAGACCCAGAGCCACATGAGCTGCGATGCGGACAACTTCTATCTGGTCAACAGTCTGCAGGCCTACGAAGAAGACGCCGAAGTTTACCGCAACAGCTGGAAGAAAACGATTCCCCGGCACTTCTGCTAATTAATACGCCGCGCGTTCGCCACCCGTTGGCCTCTGAGCCGAATACGCAGCATAATCGGCTCAGAGTTTTATGTTAAGGAAAGGAGACTGAGTTGAGCACCGATCGTTACCAACAAGGCATGGATAAGCTGAAAGAGCTGACCACCCCCGACGAAAACAACCCCACAGGCCATATGGAAGTGGGCGAAAGCTTCAAGGATATTGCCCCCGACCTGACCCAGATGGTGGTGGAGTTTGCCTTTGGCAGCGTCTATTCACGCCCCGGCCTCGACAACAAGCAGAAAGTGCTAACCACCATTTCAGCGCTGGTGGCCCAAGGCACGCCGCAGATCGCCATGCACGTAATCACCGGCTTAAAGGTCGGCCTAACGCCCGACGAAATTGCCGGCTGCATCATGCACCTGATCCCCTATGTGGGCTTTCCGCGCGCCCTGAGCGCGCTGAAGGTGGCACAGGACGTCTTTGCTGAGCAAGGCGTTGCCATCAGCCCGCAAGACTGACCCGTAATTGAAAGACCGCAGGGAATAAATACTGGACCTTGTCAGCATCCATCTGCAACCGCTCTACTGTCGGGACGTGCCGTGCGCTCGGCGTCTAAGCATGACGTATAACCAGGATCGCGAGGTGACAAAATATGCTGAAATCACCCCTTCTGTCAGCCTAGTTGTCCAGATAGCCCCACCAGCGAGCCGCGTTATCAATGGGGCGGTTTCCCTACCAGAGCGCGTTGATCAGCAGATACGGAACCAGGGTCGCGAGTACGACACAGACGATGTTGAGCAGCAGGCCGGCGCGCATCATTGACTGAATACGCATGCGCCCAGTGGAGAACACAATCGCGTTGGGCGGTGTCGCCACCGGCATCATGAAGGCACAGCTGGCCGCGATCGCCGCGGGTACCGTCAGCATCAGCACGTCGACGTTGACCGAGACGGCTAGCGCGCCCAACAGCGGCATGAACACCGCGGCGGTAGCGGTGTTCGAGCTGACCTCGGTCAAGAAAATAATCACCAGTACGACCGCGCCCACCAGCAGTACGCCGGGCAGCGCGCCGAAGATTTCCATCTGGGTAGCGATCCATTCCGCCAGGCCGGTGCTCTTGATCGCGCCGGCAAGCGCCAGGCCGCCGCCAAACAGCAGCAGCACGCCCCAAGGCACGCCGGCCTCGTTTTCCCAGCTCATCAGCCGGCCGCCCTCGGTTGGCTCGTAGTCGGGGCCCAGCCGGCCGCCGCCCGCAGGTATCACGAACAACGCCACGCCGATGGCCATGGCAATCATCGCATCCGAGAGCCAGTCCAAACCGGCGTTGTTGAGCAACGGTCGGCAGATCCACAGGCCAGCGGCGAGCAAAAACATCAGGCCTATGCGCTTCTCGGCTGCGCTGGGCGAGCCAAGTTTGTCTATTTCGTCCTTGAGCATGTCACGCCCGGCTTGGCTGGTATCCAGCTCGAAGCCGCCTCGCACCAGCCACAGCCAGGCCGCCGTCATCATCGCGAGTGACACCGGAATCCCCACGATCATCCACTGGGCAAAGCCGATATCCACGCCTTCGCTGGATGACAGGTAGCCCGCCAGAATCGCATTGGGCGGGGTGCCAATCAGTGTGGCCACGCCGCCGATCGAGGCGGCATAGGCGATGGCCAGCAGCAGCCGTGTGGCATAGTGATCGACCGCGGGTGACTGCGCCTCGGCAGAGCCATCAGCCATCAGGCTGACCACCGACATGCCGATCGGCAACATCATGATCGCCGTCGCCGTATTGGATACCCACATGCTGACAAAGCCGGTAGCAATCATGAAGCCCGCGATCTGGCGGGCCGGGCTGGTGCCCACCGCCAGCAGCGTGCGCAGCGCGATACGCCGGTGCAGGTTCCAGCGCTGCATCGCCAGCCCCAGCAGAAAACCGCCGAGAAACAGGAAGATGATCTTGTCGGCATAAGAGGCCGTGAGGTCGCCAATATCACCGACGCCGATCGCCGGGCCAATCGCCAGCGGCAGCAGCGAGGTGGCGGGGATCGGGATCGCCTCTGTCGCCCACCAAGTGGCCATGAACAATGCCAGCCCGGCGCAGTGCCAGGCCGCGGTGCCCATGCCGCTCGGCGCGGGAAGCAGCAGGGTTGCCAGCATAAGCATTGGGCCAAGAAACAGGCCGATACGCCCGGCGCGGTTGGCCGCGTGCGGCACTTGCTGATTGGAAGAAATGTTGTCCTGGGTGTGGCTCATTCAATACTCCGATGACGTCGGCTATGCGGGCGATTCGTTTTCATCCTGTGCACCTTACCGATGGCAGGCTGCGGCGGATTTTCGACATGTTCATGTCGGTCATCTTTTTATTGGCTCTTCGATATTTCATGTGGATTTGGCCTCATCTAGCATGCTCCCAACAGAGCTGCCGATAAGATAGATCATGGTGGTGAAGGTGCTCTCGCGCGTGATCGGGCGGCCTGAAACAGGCTATTCATTCCCTCTAACCGAGCATTAGTCAGGCCCGATAGCCAGCCCGGGCGGCATGGAGTTCCAGGCGATGGGATGAAGGTGCTGATCTTTGAGAATCCAGGGCGCTTTAAAGCTCAAGCTGAGGGTCAGAATCTGGGTGCCGTCCATGCCATACTTCCTGTCGTTGTGGAGGCCATATTTTGGCCCAGTTCAGGGGGCAATTCCATACCCACCGTCGAAGAGCCATTTTTCTCCGCTCCTGACCGAAAGCCGTCACTCAGTGCCATTGCCGCTCGCGTACCGTGGGCCCTCGCTGCATAAACCAGTGCATCACGCCAAGCACCGGCTCTGTGGCCACGGTGGTAAAGCCGAACCGCTCATACAGCCTGACGTTTTTCTGCCGATCGGTTTCCAGGTAGCCAAGCGCCTGGTGCTGGTCAAGCTGATCGCACAAACGCTTTAACAGCGCGCTGCCTACCCCTTGGCCTTGCCACTGCGGCTCAATCGCCAGCGGGCCAAGGTGCCAGTGCGGTGGCGTGTTGGCATCTCGCCGCGCCCAAACGCGCGTCCAGCGATATACCCGCCACAGGCTCAACGGGCCGCTTGCCATCAGCAGTGCCGGCAGCGTGCGCATTTTATCAGCCAGCGCCGGCTGGCAGTGTCCCGCTATAGAAAGGCCGGCGACGCCTACCAGCGCTTCTTGGATAAACGCGCCAAACACAACGCCTTCTTCAGTTTGGCGGCGTATAAACGGCGTAAACATCCCCTTTAGCGCGCGCTCACGCCGGACTGACCGGCTGCCGAATGCCTGAATATGCGTGGGGTTATCGCGCATTCCTCGCCCTAGCAGGCTAGCAGCACGGCCCGCGTCCTCCGCGGTTAGCCGCCGTATGCTTATGAGTTGCTCTCGGCTATTTGTTTGCATAATGCCTCCATGCACCAAAGACGGTTAACTGGACTTTATAATGTCCAAATAATCGTAAAAAATGCTATAATAGATACTATTATGTCTTTATGGTGCTTTGTATGTCACGCTTCCTGTTGCTTGATGATACCGATGTACAGCAGGCGTTTGCCGCCCACCTGCGCAAGCGGCGCGAGGCAGCAAAGCTGTCCCGTGAAGCGCTTGCCAAGCGCAGTACCGTGCCCGCTTCTACGCTGAAAAAGTTTGAGCTAACCGGGCAAATCTCGTTTCGCCAGCTACTGCTCCTCTGGCAGTGTCTGGATGATCTCAAGCGCCTGTTTGATCTGACACAGGCGCCGGAACGCGATGAGGCGCGCCAGCCAACCTCGATTGAAGAGGTGCTGAAAGATGAATTTTAAGCCCGTCCAAAAGCTGCAGGTCACGCGCACTTTATCCACCGGCAACGCGGTGCCGGTAGGTGTGCTGGCACAAAACCGCCAACATGTGTTCTTCCAGTATGAGGCAAAGTATGTGAGCCGGTTCGGCAACCTTTCTCCCTTCATGCTTCACGATTCAAACGATCTTCAGACAGCGCCCAGAGAACCCCATGATGGTCTACACGGCCTGTTTGCCGACAGCCTGCCCGATGGCTGGGGTCTTTTATTACAGAATCGCGTTTTCCGGCAGCAAGGTATTTTGCCGTCACAAGTTACCCCCATGGACCGCTTGGCATTTATCGGCAGCCGGGGGATGGGGGCGCTAACCTTTGCCCCGGAATCTGACCTTCAGCCTTCCAGCAGCGATACGGTTGATATGGCAACGCTGGGCCTGGAAGCCCAGGCATTATTTGATGGCCAGACCACCGACGTACTTGCTGAACTGGTGGCCGCCGGAAGCTCGGGCGGTGCCCGCCCCAAGGCACAATTATTTTTTCCACCGGGCACACCTGATGAATGCCGCACCCGTGCCGCGCCGGGAGACGACGCCTGGCTGGTTAAATTTACGTCGCAAAGCCTGTCGCTTGGCCACGAAGAAGGCCTGTGCGAAGCGGTATATTTGCAGCTGGCAAAGATGGCCGGTTTACAGCCGCCCGAGTGGCAATTGCTGGATGCCCCCAAGAGCAGCGGAGCCCGTGCCTGGCTTGCCGTAAAGCGCTTTGACTGGATGAAGCCATCGGGCAATGCGGCCCATCAGCCCGGACGGCTGCATATGCACAGCGCCTGTGGTCTGCTCGATGCGGATTACCGTACGCCAAGTCTGGATTATCTGGATCTCATCAAGGCCAGCCGCCAGCTATGCCGATCGCCCGCCACCGGGCAGCTGCAGTTTCGTCGCGCGATTTTCAATTTATTGGCCTGCAATCAGGATGATCACAGCAAGAACTGGGCATTTTTGCAGGATGATAGCGGCCAGTGGCAACCGGCCCCGTTTTACGATGCCACCTTCAGCCCGCATCCTTTTAATGAGCATGCCACGGCATTTATGGGATATGGCAAAAAGCCGCCGTTGAAAGCGATGCAGAAACTGGCAGACGCCGCAGGGTTTGCCAGTTGGAAGCAGGCGCAGCAACACATTCACGAGACTCTTGACGTACTCACTAATTTCTCCGCGATCGCCAGCGATTACGGCATCAGCAAAAGTACTATTGCACAGATCGAGCAAACGCTGGCGAACCGCCAAAAAGAAAATAGTGCTTTGCTGTGAACCACTGCCTGTTAAGCCCGCCCCTTATCTTGGAGTTTCCAGGCAATCGCATAGCGAGTGCTGCGACCACCGCCGGGTAGCTTTTGTAGGCAGTTTTTTTCCAGCAGGTCGATCAGATCGCGGGTCGCCGTGACTTTGCTGACGTTGGCCAGCGCCTTGTATTGGCGTGCATTAATACCCTGCTCAAACGCATCGCCTGAGGTATCCAGTAGTCGATTCAGCACCCTAATCTGGCGTTTGTTAAGCACCGTGGTGGCGCGCTGCTGCCAGAAATGCGTCTTGGCTAAAACTCGATCCACTCGCATTAACGCCTGCTGTAGGGCTTCTTCCAGCGTCTCCACAAACCAGGCAAGCCACCGGGTAATGTCGAGGCTGCCGCCTCTGAGCCTGTTCCAAGTGATCATAGTAGGCATTCCGGCGGGCCATGATCGCTGCACTCAAGGAATAGAAGCGCACCGACTGCCGCTCGGCCTGAGCGAGTGCCCGATCCGTTACCGCTCGCGTTACGCGCCCGTTACCGTCGTCAAAAGGATGCAGGGTAACCAGCCACAGGTGAGCGATACCGGCTCTGAGTAGCGGCTCCAGAACCGCCGGTGGATGATTGAACCACTCGATAAAAGCCGTTAACTCCGCTTTCAGGTGGCTCCTTAGTGGCGCTTCAAAATGCACGCGTGGTTGATCTATTCGGCCGGAAACTACCTGCATAGTCTGCTCGCCGCGTAAGTCGCCCACTTGAACGGTGGATAAGAGGCCTGCTCCGTCAGGGAACAGCATGGACTGCCAGCGGCACAGCTGCTCGCACGACAAGGGCGTATCCGGCTGATGCGTAGCGGTTAGCAACAGCTCGACCAATAAGTCGGATTCCGGCGTTGTTCGCCCTGACACCCCTGCTTGCTCCAACCCCAGCTGGCGGGCAACGGAGGAACGCACAGAACCTGCGTCCAAGTGCTCGCCTTCGATTTCACTGGTACGGATGGCGTTGTGAATCAGCGCATCCATCTCGACGTCCAGATCCACGTGCCCAAATGCCGCTTCGGTACGGCCCAGCAGCTTGCGTTGAAGCAGGCGCACGGCATCCAGCGTGGGGCGAAGCGCCGCCTCATCCCAGAAAAAATGGGGTCAATCGGGTTGTTCCCAGATAGACATGAGCCGAATATCCCATCTAATCAGATCAGTTTATGGCTGGTATTCGGCTCACAGGGAAACTACTCAATATTCTGCACCTGCTCGCGCATCTGCTCGATCAGCACCTTGAGCTCGACGGCGCTGCGAGTGGTTTCAGCGACGATGGGGCTCAACCAAGCGGTTTCTATGCTGTCTAGTTGGGCTTTGAGGGTTCCTCACGTTGCTGCCATTCCAGCAGCGCCTCAATACCGTCATGCGCTCCCTGATCTTCCTTCAGCCTGCGCTGTGTCTCAGCAAATATCTCATACTCATCTTTTGCTTTTTGGTCAGCGGTTTTCTTGGTGATACTTCCTGCCGTGGTCAGTACATCACGGTCGTTAAAGCTCAAGAATTGATCAAGCTTCTGCTGCCAATCTTGTAAAAAAACCTGCTTACGCCGCTGGGCCTGATCTTCGGCAAAATCCAGCCACATCGACACAATACGGTTAAGCTCGGCAATTTCATCGCTATGCAAATAATTCTTGGCGCGGGTAACATCAACTTTACGCACCTCGTTACCCTTGAAGCTGGTCAGCCCCATATTGGGCTGCTGTGCGCTAACCCGTGAGTCAATCAGCTCGGCAGCGGTCATACCAGTGCAGGCATAGTGCAGCTTATTCTGAATGATTTGGAAGAATCGGGTTGTCTCTTTGAGGTTTGGATGGTAATCGGCCGCCAGAGCAAAAATCTCACGTACCCGCAGATATATACGCCGTTCGCTAGCACGAATATCGCGGATGCGGTCCAGCATCTCCTGGAAATAATCCGGCACCCTTGAGGCGCCCACCGGCGGATTTTTGAGCCGCTCGTCATCCATGACGAAACCTTTAATAACATATTCGCTAAGCGTTTGTGTCGCCCACTGGCGAAACTGCGTGCCCCGCTGGGAACGCACACGGTAGCCCACTGCTAGAATAGCCTCCAGGCTATAGTGTTCGATTTGTCGCGCCACCTGCCGAGCTCCCTCTTGACGAACTATCCGGAATTTCCGGATAGTTGCCTCTGGCGAAAGCTCTGCCTCACTGTAAATGTTGCCCAGATGTTCGTTGATGGTGCGCACATCTTTCTGATACAGCTCCGCCATGGTCGCTTGAGGCAGCCAAAGGGTATCGTTCTCAAAGTGGCATTCGATGCGAACTCGCCCATCATCACTGGTGAACATCACCAGCTCATCAGATGGCGCATCCTGCCGGCTATTATCGCTCATGAGCTTGCTCCTTATTGAGGGTCGTGTTGCAAAAGTGCCTCTTGATATCGCCCCCAAAACGCCGGCGCTACATAACCCCATGGATTACGTCAGTCAACGAACGTATTCTTATCCACGTATTGAAGGGCCAACACGTCAATACGCACAGCTACTCGATATTCTGCACCTGCTCGCGCATTTGTTCGATCAACACCTTGAGTTCGACGGCGCTGCGGGTGGTCTCGGCGACGATGGATTTTGACGACAGCGTATTGGCTTCGCGGTTGAGCTCCTGCATCAAAAAGTCTAGCCGGCGGCCTTTGGGGCCGGGCTGGATGAGCTGGCGGCGGACTTCTGTGACGTGGGCATCGAGGCGGTCGAGCTCTTCGGCGACGTCGCTTTTTTGTGCCACCAGCACTAGTTCGGCTTCGAGCCGCTGGGGGTCAAGCTCGGTGCGGGCGGCGTCGAGGCGTTCCAGCAGCTGGGCGCGCTGG